>TARA_R110000737_G_scaffold9791_7_pt1 | contig 25725 bp, 5 predicted proteins | sample TARA_R110000737 | Tara Oceans TARA_R110000737 (sample SAMEA4398027) | marine metagenome | biome: Polar Biome; feature: [SRF] surface water layer (ENVO:00010504); material: water (ENVO:00002006), including particulate matter (ENVO:01000060) such as... | depth 5 m | reverse complement strand
GATTTAGCTTTTGAGACAGACTTATTATATCTAGATGTAAACAATCAGAGCATTGGTATCAAAACCACAAGCCCTACACACGAATTACAAGTTAACGGCACAACAAAAACAACAAATTTGATAGTAGATACTACAGCAAATCTTGCTGATGTTACTATTGAAGGTAATACAATTAGTACTACTAATCAATTCTTAAACTTAGCAACCTTAGATACTGTAGTTTCTCTTAATAGGATTAGGATCGATAGCATTGAGATAGAAGGTAATGCAATTACTACTAACTCATCAAATGCAAATTTAGAACTACGACCAAATGGCACAGGCTCAGTTGACATACATAGTAACTTAAATGTTACTGGAAATATACACGCTACAGGTAACATTAGTGCCGACGGCAATATTATAATCGGCGATGCTAATACTGATAATGTAATATTTAATGCAGAAATTGCATCTGATATAATTCCAAATACTTCTAACACTTATTCCCTTGGTAGCGATCCAGACTCTGGGGGCAAAGAATGGAATGACGTTTATGTTAATAATCTTGTTGCTTCGAGTGTTAATTCACAAGATTTAAGCCTAAACGGAATTGACCTAACATTGCGCCACGGAAATATGATATATGTTTCTGAAAATGGTAATGATTCTAATTCAGGCGATCACATATTAGATCCTTATGCAACTATCAAATTTGCATTAAGTCAGGCAACATCAGGCGATGTTGTTCATTTATCATCACATGTCTACATAGAACAATTTCCGTTAACTATCCCTGAAGGAGTAACTCTGCAAGGTGAAAGCATTCGTTCAGTTTCAATTCAACCTACTACAGAAACACGGTATAATGATGCATTTTTGTTAAATGGCCAAACTACTATTAGTAATTTAACAATTACTGGATTTCAAAGTGGTGGTAATTTTTATAACTCAACGTTTGCAAACATAAACTCAGTATCATTAAATGTTGGTCCAACAGATGTTGCACACACTTATGTCAACGGTGGCACAATTACAGAACGCGGAACTACATATACAGTTACTGGCGCTACTTACAACAATGTAACTGGCATCCTGGTAATTGCACATACTGGTCCAAATCAGCCTACAGGGAATAGCAACTTTATTAAAGGTCTTGTGTTTAGTTGTAATGGAGATACTAGAACATTTCCAGACAATGGTTATGCTTTCCGGTACGCAACAGATTACGAAGCAACTAGCCGTTCACCATACATTAAAGATATTACAGTAATTACTTCAGGCACTACAACTACTGTCGAAGATCCTAGAGGATTTAATTCAGAAGATGCAGGCAAAGGTAGTTACATTGACGGAGCATATGGTTCTGCGAGTAGTGTAAACACAGCAATGTTATTCCACTCAGCAACATTTATTACGCCTGGCGTTGATGCAATTACAATGACTAATGGTGCAAGAGTTGAATGGTTAAACAGTTTTACATACTTTGCTAATCGTAGCATGTTTGCATATGATAGCAACGCTGGACGCAGATATGCGGGCAAAACAAAGCTCACACTAGCCGGTGTAACAGGTACCTTTGTACAAGGCAATACACTTACTATCACTAGCACAGACGCTTCTACGGTGCTTACAGGCACCATTAGTAGCGTAGATGGCGCTGACATCTACGTAGCTGGATATTTAGATTTAAACGGATTTGATTTAACACCGCAAAGCATTACAGATGGCAGCGCAACAGCAACAAGCATCACAAGTTTTGACTTACGTGAGTTTGGTGCAGAAGTACGCTTAATTGGTAGTGCTAGTGTTTATGGCAACTTTGGATTAGTTGGTGACGGCCCAGGCGTCATTATGTACGCCGTTGGTCATAACTTAGCGTACATCGGCAACGGTAAAGAAGTAACTAACGAAACTGAATCAGTTATACAAGCAAATGAAGTAGTTGAAATACAAGGTGCTAAAATACGTTATAACTCAGTAGATCACAACGGTGACTTTAGAGTTGGCGATTTATTTTATGTTAATCAAAATACAGGATCGGTGACATTTGCAGTACAAGACTTTGTTATTAATACAGCAAACGGTGTTAGTTTTGAAACAGGCAGCGATACTACATTTGTTGATGGCACCAAAATTGAAACTGGTGACTGGCGCTTTAGTGGAAACACTGTAGAAACATTAACACAAGACGCAAACTTTGAAGCAGCTAGTGGTGAAATTAATCTAAACTCGAATGTAAATGTTAACGGTAGTCTAGATGTTACTGGTAATGTAACAATTGGCGGCAACATTACAATTGGTGACGAAGCTTCGGATACAATCCAAATCATTGCAGGCATTGACAGTGACATTACTCCAAAAGTTGATAGTACATATAGCTTAGGCGAAGCAACTAAAATATGGAGTAATTTGTATGCAAATCAAATTAACCTCGATAATATTATTATCCGAGATAATTTTATCGAAACAACAGATTCAAACAGTAATTTAGAACTACGTGCTAATGGCACAGGTGAAGTATATGTCCCTAGTAATAATGTAGTACTAGACGAAAATTTACGAGTTTACGGAACTACTACTTTTAATAATGTAGATTTACAAGGCAACATTACGCAAACTGGTAATGTTACGCAAACTGGTAATATTAACTTAACTGGTAATTTAGGTATTACAGGAAACCTTACAGTTACAGCAGCATCGCAGTTTGAAAATATTAAAATTGAAAATAATATTATCACCACTACTGAAAGTAATAGTGACTTAGAGTTGCGTGCTACAGTATATGGCGATATTGTTGTTCCGTCTAATGACGTTAATATAACTAATGATTTGTATGTTACAGGAACAATAAGTGTAGGTGACATTAACAGTGCAGGAACTATTACTGCTAATAGATTTAGTACTGGTGACATTTTAATCGATGACAATATTATTACTACTACTGCAAGTAACAGTAATTTAGAACTACGTGCTAATGGTACTGGTGAAGTATATGTCCCTAGTAACAATGTTATTATTGAGCAAGATTTAACAGTTAACAGTAATACTTACTTAAAAGACACTTCTATTATCGGTACAGTAACACATACAGGAAATGTTAATCAAATTGGTAATATTAACTTAACTGGTAATTTAGATGTAACCGGTGAGGTTATTATTAGTGCAAGCGTTATACAGTTTGAAGAAATACAACTTTCGGGTAATAGTATTACTACAACTGATTCTAATTCAAATTTAGAGTTAAGGGCTAACGGAACCGGAAATATACTTGTTCCTACTAATGATTTAGTAATTACTAATAACTTAACTGTAGACGGTACTATTACTGTCGGAAATCTTACTAGTACAAGTTTAATTACTGCAAATAGCTTTAGTACTGGCGATATCTTAATTGACGATAACTTTATTGCTACTACTATATCTAACAGCAATTTAGAATTAAGAGCTGCCGGAACAGGATCAATAATTATTGATACATTTAGTATTAATAATTCTACTATTACAACTAGCGGTGACATTACAATTGAGCCAGGCAGTGATGTAGTAATTATCGACGCAACTGGTGCGTTAGAATTACCTGCAGGCACAACAGCACAACGACCAACAGCAGTATCAGGTCAAATACGTTTTAACACAGACTTAAATAGGTATGAAGGTTATAACGGAACTAACTGGATTAATCTTAAAGGCGTAGAGGATGTAGACGGAACTACTAGAGTTACTGCTGAACTCACTGAAGGAGCAAATGATAACACTATTAGATTTATAGTTGATAATAATACAATTGCAACTATTGATTCTACTAGTTTAAGTGTTCCGCAATTAAATGTAGATAATATACGGTTAGACGGAAACGTTATTACAACAACTGCGCTTAACACAAATTTATCACTAAGTGCTAACGGAACTGGCGCAGTAACGTTTGACAACTTTGCATTTAAAAATAACAGTATAACAAATACTGTAAATAACAGTATAACAAATTTTAATAATACTGCAAATGGGTATGTTAAGTTTGCAGGCACATATGGAGTTGTGCTTCCTGTAGGCGAGAGCGGAGAACGTCCACCGCTTGAATTTACAGAAACAGGCCAAGTAAGATTTAACACTACAGATAGTCGTGTTGAAATATGGGACGGATTAAACTGGGTATCAGTAGCTGGCGCAGCATCGGGTATCACAAGAAATGACGCAGAAGAAATTGCACTTTCGACTGTGCTAGTATTAGGATAAAAAAATGGCAACTACATTTAGAAACAAAGTGGTAGCAGGAATAGGAACTGCAAGAACAGACGTACTGGCTACTAACGATAATAATCGTATTACAGTAGTAGGCTTTAGTTTAGCAAATTTAACTGAAGGAGTAGTACTCATTAACGTAGAAATGCAAGATGCAGATAGTACTATTGGATACTACGCAAAGGAAATGGTATTACCGCCAAACACAAGTTTGCGTGTATTAAACGGCGGCGAAAAATTAATTTTAACACCAAACAATAACTTATTTGTAAGTTCAAATGTTGCAGATAGCATTGATTGCATTTTAAGTACAGTAGAAATTGTTTAAGGAGATATAACATGGCTTCGACACATTACGTAGGACAAACACCTAGCATTAACGAACTTTTAGGCGAAGGGCAGCCTAGGTATTTTTATGCACTAAAGAGAACAGAAGACGGAACTTTATTTTTTGCAAAAATTGATCAGCTAAAAGATGCTGATACACTTACAATTAACAATCCAGGTGCGTCAATAGATGACTTTACTGAATTCGAATACGGAGTTAATTTCTTTGATGGAAGAATTGAATTAGATCATTCTCGACCATATGATAACTTAGAATGGGATCAGTATCGCTGGGACAACAAAAATATGTATTATTATGTAAATGAGCAAGGAGAGTTAGTTGTACGAATTAATCAGTCTTATACGTATGACGCTACTCAGATAGTCACATAAATATACAAATAACCATAATCAAGGAACCGAACAATGTCAGAATTTAAGATCAGCAGATTAAGATTTTCCTGGGTAGGAGAATGGAACGATCAGACTGCTTACAACAAAGATCAAATAGTACAATATGAAGGTAAAGCATATGTATGTTTAATACCGCATGATTCAAACGGATTCTATCTTGATTTAGGTGCAGTTGTTCCTAAGTGGGAATTAATGATGACAGGACAAACTTGGAAAGGTCCGTGGCAGCAGTTTACTTTTTATAGTTTAGATAACATTGTAATCTTTGGTGGTATTGTTTATAAGTGTAATACCCAACACCAAGGTGGCGCAGTGCTTGGTACTGATATTGATAAGTGGGACGTTTATGCTGAATCTAAAACTTGGCAAAGTGAATGGACTTCGTCTACATCTTATGGTGTTGGCGATATTATTCAATACGGCGCCTCGGCTTACGAATGTATAATATCACATGTATCGGCTGCAACTGACTTAATAGGCCTTGAATCTGATTATATTGGTATTGATAGTACATTGGTTAAATGGAAATTAATTAACGAAGGTGTGTCATGGCGCGGCGAATATTCAACTGATAGTCAAGATAGTACACAAATTAGATATAAATTAGGCGATGTAGTTAAGTACGGTCCTAGCGTTTACAAATGTATTATAGGTCATGCTCCTTCTAACGAGTTTGTCGATTTTGCAGACAGTACAGAATTGTACGAAACATTTATTGAAGAGAACTGGGTACTTTGGTTGCCGGGTCTTGACTTTAATAATGTTTGGCTTGCAAACACAGTTTACCAACCGGGAGAAATTGTACTGTATGGCGGATACTTGTACCAATCGTTAACTATTAACAACATTAATAATAAACCATCATTTAACGCTGAAGATTCTAGCGATAACTGGGAAATTGTTAGTGAAGCATATGATGTTACAGGTCCGTGGAACACTGTAACTGAATATCGTGTAGGTAGTGTAGTAAACTACGGTGGTGACTTATATGTTGCAATACGCGACAGTGCAGCAGAAGTTCCAGGTAACTTTGTAGTTAATGCAATTTATGAAGCAGACGGATCGTCAGGTACTACTATTAAATTAGATACAGGTGATTCTACAAGTGCTGCGGCAATTACTGTTGGAATGACAGTTACTGGTGAAGGCTTTGCAAGAGGCCAGCAAGTTGAAGTAGTTAGTGTTTCTGATAATATAACAACTGTAACATTAAATTATGCACCAGACGGCGCAATATCTGATAGTGCTGTTCTTACATTTGCTGGAACAAATTATGTATATTGGCAATTGCTAATACCGGGATTTAACTGGGAAGGTAAATGGGTAACTAGTACACTTTACAATCAAGATGATATTGCATATTATAAAAATGCAACATATAAATGTATAAGAGAACACACCTCTGCACTAGTTAGTAGACCAGATTTAGATTTAACTAATTCTTACTGGGTAGTTTATTTGCAACATGATCAACTTAACGCAATGTCTGGCAAGGGTGAAATGATTGTTCGTTCAGGTGGTGAAAATATTGCATTATCAATTGGGTCCGAGACTCAGGTATTAAAAACAGTTAACGGCTTGCCGTTGTGGCAAGACACTGACTTTACGCCGAATGTATACTATGTTGCAACTAACGGAATTGACGCAATAAACAGAGGTACTACTGCTGACACTGCCTGGAAAACAATTAAATATGCATGCGAGCAAGTTGCTAAAGGCACATTAAAACAAAATGAAAAACAATTACTTGAATTAAATAAAGAATGGGTAATTGAAGAAACATTCAATTGGTTCTTATATCAACAAAATCAAAACATTGCACCTTTTGACACGTCTGTTAACTTTGATAACGAAAAAACAAAACGCGATGCTCGATACATTTTTGACGGAGTAGTTACTGACCTTGCAAGAGGCCAAAATGCAAGAACGGTATCAAATGCATTATTGTATTTTGATTTAGAAAGTACAAATAAATTTACTAACCAAACTGTTGCTGATCAAATTGTTTATTATACTAGTGTTATTCAACAAATGTTTAACCTTATAGAAAATGCACTAACAAACACAGCTCCTGCACAGAGTTATCAAACTCTTGAAGGCGTAGCAAGTCCTACGGCACAATACATTAACGGTGCATTAACTATTGATGACAACACAATAACTATTGTTCAAAGTCTAGAAGGTATTATTGTAAAAGCATTTGAAGCTGGTTCACCAGACGGAATTCCAGCTGCTAACCAAGGCGCATACACAACTATTAATGTTAAGTCAGGCACATATGAAGAAAATCTTCCAATCGTGCTTCCTACAAAGACAGCATTAAATGGAGACGAACTACGCGGCGCCGCAGTTAAACCTGCTAATCCTGTTAACACACTTTGCCGTAGAACAATCGGCGACATTAATCAGTTTGTTGTAGGTTCTACATTAAATATGTTCCACAACACACCAGTACAATTTGTATCTTTAAATCCTGTTGATGAAATTAGTACAATGATAGGCGGTGATTTAATTATACAGGGTATTACATACTATGTAATAGGTTCTAGCATTACAGACACAAGATTCCAAGTTAGTGCAACTAAAGACGGCCCAGCAGTTGAGCTTTTTACTAGCATTGGTTATATGTATGTATACGGCGGCGAAGCATTAGGCGATATGTTCCGTGTACAAAACGGAACAGGTATCCGTAATATGACATTAAGTGGATTGTTAGGAACATTAACTCCGCAAAATGAGTTTGAAACAAGACGCCCGTCAGGAGGTTCGTTTGTAAGTTTTGATCCAGGCACCGGCCCCGGCGACACTACTACTTGGATTACTACTAAATCACCTTACATCCAAAATGTAACTAACTTTGGATTAGGTTGCACCGGAATGAAAATTGACAGTACCATACACAATGGCGGCAACCGCTCTATGGTATGTAATGACTTTACACAAATTATATCAGATGGCATCGGACTATGGTGTACAGGTGGCGATGCACTAGTTGAGGCAGTGTCGGTATTCTCATACTACAATTACGCAGGTTATTTTGCAGAAGATGGCGGTCGCATTCGTGCTACTAATGGTAACTCGTCTTATGGCCAATTCGGTTGTGTGGCAGAAGGATTTGATGATGCCGAAACACCTGCACTTGGAAATGTTAATAATAGAAACAATCAAGCCACTGCAACTCCTGTATCTGCACTAGGTGCAGCGGCAGAAATATTAAAATTACAATTTTCTCATGCTGGCGAAGCGTACTTTGAATCGACAACAAACATGCTTACACGAAGTAATAACTTCTTAAATACAGCGTGGTCAAATGATTCCAATCTTAATATTACTAACGCAAATACTACTCCGTTTGTAGGACAAGATGCCTGGAAAGTTGAAGGCATTACAAACTTAACAGACTCGAGTTATTTTTACCAAGATATAGCAGTATCACCGCAAGGAAGAGTGTATACAGGGGTATCTGGGTCAAACGAATCAGGATCTGGTATTGACGCAACATTTAATGTAACAGTGTTTAGTGACACTTATGTAGTTGCAGTTAATAACGGCGGCAGCGGCTACGTTGTTGGGAACCAAATTAGACTTAGCGGCCAAGCTTTCGGCGCACAACCCGACGACAATGATATTATCGTTACTGTTGATTCTTTATCCATTACTGCAATCTTAACAATAAATCATTCAGGAACAGTTCCTTCTGGTAGTGCTCTAGAATACACTGCAAGTATATATGCTAAAAAAGGAACAGCTCAGTACTTTGACCTTTATGCAATTTATTCAGGGTATGAAACTAAAACTAGCTATGCAAGATTTAACTTTAACAATAATGCAGTATCTACAACACGATTAGCAGACTTTGGAGTTCAGCCTACTGTTAGAGCTGAATTTGTATCAGATGGGTGGTATAGAATATCAATGACCTTCTATGACGAAACTGCACAAAATGATGCCTTACAGATTAGAATATATCCGCGTGGCTTAGATGGCATTACAGGAATAAGTAATTTTTATGGTGCGCAATTACAAATTGGAGATTCGCCATCTTTCTTCTTAGAAAATAAAGATTCTATACCTAGTGCATATGCAAACATTCATGTAAGTGGTGCTGGCAGAGATGCAGAAATTATTGCAGACGAACTTCGGTCAGGCGCTGTTTTTGAAACACGGATTTTAGATAATCCAGACGGCGGCACAACTGGCGGCTTATTGTACAAACTGCAAACAAATAACGCACAGTCCGGCGACACTGAATCCTTAACATTGGCACAATCTGAAGTTGCAGAAGCCGTTGATTACGAAGGGTTACGCCTTACTATATCAAGTGGTCGTGGAGCAGGACAATACGGAATTATATCGAAATATAATCCTGGAACTAAGTCTGCATCTATTGTTAAGGAATCTTTTGATAACTTAACGATTATAAGTGCAAACGCAGGAACAGACAGCTTTAAATTAGATAGTAATACTGATTTTAATACAGTATACTCAGATCAACTAATACAGTTTACTCCTACATTCTTTGATACTAATATTTCATCAACAGCGCAAGCGTCTATTACTACTACAGAAACGCTAGGTGATTTAAATAATACTATGATAGTTACAAGTACTGCCAGGCTAAAAGTTAATCAAAAAATTAACTTTACTGGAACACCGTTTGGTGGAATTATTACAGGATTTGATTATTATGTGCTTAACATTGTAGACGGAACTACAATTCAAATATCAACAGCTTTAGGCGGCGGTGTATGGCCATTAAACAACGATACTGGAACTATGACACTAAACTATCCGGCAAATAACAGTTACTTATATAGTGTCAGCGGCACGGCAGACATGGAAGTTGCATTGCCGATACAGTTTACTGGAGTAAGTTTAGGCGGAGTAACACTAGGCGATACATATTACATTCGTGACATTTATAGTGCTAACAATTTTTCTATATCAACAAACAAAACTGATCTTACAGTTACTGATACTACTACTAGCACTAATGTACTTACAATAGCTGATACATCAGTTCTAATACCAATGACTCCTGTAATCTTTAATGGCGCTACACTAGGCGGGCTATTAGAAAAAACTCGGTATTGGATTAATAATATTGTAGACGGAACTACATTTACTATATCAAGTGCAGTACTTACGCAAACAGCAACAGCAACTACAGAAGTTTCAAACTTAATTACAGTTACAGATACTACTGGATTTATACCGGGATCGCCAATTGTGTTTACAGGAACAGTATTTGGCGGATTGCAAAACAACAAAGTTTATTATATCCAAGTTGTTAACGACGGAACTACATTTACAATTTCTGAAACATCAGCTGGTTCGGCAGTTCCGTTATTATCAGCAGCAGGCGAAATTACAACACGCACTACTGCTGATACTATTTCTTTAACTACTGAAGCTGGCACAATGTTAGGAGCAACACTAGGCGAAAAAGAAGAAGTTACTGCTGATGGCGGTAAAATTATGGGAGCATCATTCTTTACAGAAGTGTTTGCTGGCATTGCTGCTGGTACTTCGTATTATGTAAAAGATAAGTTTACAACTATTCCGGCAGATGGATATGCACAATCTTCTAACTGGCTCACTGCTTCAACGTCTTGGTCAGGCAATAATTTATCTTTAGAGATTGATGCAAGTGCTAGTGCAGAATTTATTCAGGCACTGGCTACACTAGGCGAAGATTCAACAGAAGCAGGATTTACTATTGTAGACAATGCATTAGGCACAAAAACAATTAGATTAACAAATGGTGGTTGGGACGTGGCGCCTGCAGCAGGAGCACAAATTAATGCTGCTACTGTAGAACAATCAGATGGATCATATGACGATATCATAACTATAATTTTCCCAACAGGTGAAGATGATATTAACGAATTTAGTATTAGTGCAACCGAAGGTGGCGCAGCAATAGCACTTTCGACGGAAGCAGGTTCTATGCAATTAAACTCAGTAGGATGGGATCATATTAATCCAGGGACACCGTTAGTTAGTACGTTTGACTCTACATCGATATACACTATTCAACCTAGAATTAAGTATAGTGCTCCGGGATTTAGTCAAATTGCAATAACAGATCTAGAAGATACTAGTATTGATTATTCTATAATAGCATCAAACGGCTTTTATCCAATTACTGTGCCAACAACAAGCAATTCAGCAAAAAGTACTTCTGATTATTTAAATTGGAATGTTAATATTGTTTTACCAGTTAGCGGCGACGATAGACTACAAATTGACGACCCAAATAATCCAGGATCACTAATTTCTAACACTGATTACAACGGTGGATGGGTAGACATGGTATACGGAAACAAAACTTGGGTACTTATTTCAGGAACAGGAAAAGTATTGTATTCTGTATCAGAAGGAGCAACATGGTTATCGGCATCACTTCCTGTATTATCTTCAGGCACATATACTGCAATAACATACGGCGACGGATCATTTGTAGCTGTATCAAATAGTTCAAAATCTGCATATTCAATTAATAATGGCAGCACTTGGACAGAAGTTGACACTAGTATAGGTGATGATGATTTTGTTGGCATTACATATGGAAAAAATACATTTGTTGCTATTACAGGCAGTGCCCATACAGCAAAATACAGCACAGATAAGGGCGCAACTTGGACAGAAACGTCACTAGATACATCGCTAGACTCTACAGCAGGTAATTGGACACAGGTTAAATTTGGCAATGGTAGATTTGTTGCAGTGTCAAGTGATTATAAATCTTCAGTATATAGCTTCGACGGCATTACTTGGTATATGTCATCCTTAGCAGTAGCAGGTTCAGTCCTTGAATACGGAAATGGTATATTTTTATTATTAAATCCGACAGACGACGAAGCATACCAAACTGAAGACGGCTTTAATTGGAAGGTAGTAAATGTTGCTACTTCACCTTACTTGGCATGCGGATTTACATTCGACGATGTTACTAAAAAGGGATGGTTCTTAACAACTTCTACAGCTGGAAAAGCTTATAAAATATCAACAGGAGCAAGGGCTCAGGCACAAGTAACAATTACTGCTAGTACTATTACTAGTGTAAGTGGGTTCCAGTCAGGGTCTGGATATGATGTTTCTCCTACAGTACAAGTAGTTGACCCTAACAATTCACAAGATGCAACATTACAAGTTCGTGTAGGAAACGGTGTATTAAGTTCACCTACATTTAATAACTTTGGTGGAGGGTATAATACTACATCTACTTCTGTTAGTGTAATAGGAAGTGGGTATGCTGATGGGTTCCAAACCGGATTAGTGATAATTCTTAAAAACTTAACAAGACTACCGCAGCCTGGGGATAACTTAGAGTTTGCAGGTAATAGCGAAGTATATCGTGTAGCAAAGGCAACGATATTAAGAGGAACAACAGTGCCCAACTTAGAGTGTTCAGTACAACTTTCACCGGGGCTAACAGAGGATCTAGCACCTGTTCATGACACTGCATTATCGATTCGTTCAAGATTTAGTCAAGTACGATTAACAAATCATGACTTCTTAAACATCGGCTTTGGTAACCAATTACAGTCTAACTATCCTAACTTACCGTTAACTACAAATTTAGAACCACAAGACGAAATCCAAGAAACAAATAACGGACGAGTGTTTTATAGTTCAACAGACCAAGATGGCAACTTTAGAGTTGGCGACTTGTTTGCAGTTGAACAGGCAACTGGTATTGTTACATTGAGTGCAGATGAATTTGGATTAAAAGGTCTAGATAATCTAGAAATTGGCGGTGTTGCACTTGGTGGGTCACCAGTAACAATTACTGCATTTAGCACAGATGGCACATTTGTTGCTAACTCAAATAACTTAGTACCAACACAAAAGGCAATTAAAACATACTTAACAAGTAGATTGTCGCAAGGTGGATCAGATACATTTACTGGCTTGCTAACAGCAGGTACAGTTAAGGTAGGTGGACCGGACGAAATTGCATCTACTGTACCAGAAGGTCAAGAAGGCAGCCAAGTTAAGATTGGAACAAAGGCAATGATTGATGGACCAACCGGTGCCTGGGCAGGCGATGGATTAGCAATGTCATATTTTATGAAGACTTTGGTCGATCCTACACGCAGTGGGCAGTAATAAGATAAATAACAATAGCAGAGAATTTATGGAGCAAAAATGGCTGAATTTAAACTAGGTAGAATTAGATTTGTATGGCAGGGTGACTGGTCTACAAGTACAACATATGTTGCAGATGACGTTATAAGTTTTGGTGGAAAATCTTATATATGTATTAAAAACCACACATCGGCCGCTGAATTTAACACAGATTTTACAGACGCAATACCAAAGTGGGAAATTGTTTCTGATGGTACTAGTTGGAAGGCTGACTGGGCACCAGAAATTGAATATGCACCTGGTGATGTTGTTAAGTACGGCGCAAACGTTTATATTGCAGAAACTGGACACACATCAGCTACATTTGTAAGCCCAACATTCTTAGGTTTAGAATCAGACTTAGAAAAATGGACACCCTTTGCAACTTCTTTTGATTTTAAAGGAGACTGGGGAGTTACTACTAGATACAAACTTAATGACTTAGTACGTTACGGCGGCTATGTATACGTTTGTAATACTGCTCACGTTTCTGCTGCAACAGCTACATTAGGATTAGAAAACGACCAAGGTAAATGGACACTTTTTAGTGACGGCATTGTTTACACAGGTGAGTGGGTAACAGCAACTAGATACCGTATTAACGACTTAGTTAAGTACGGCGGCAACGTTTGGATTGCTACTGCTTCTCACACTTCGAGTAATTTTGAATCAGACGAAACAAACTGGGCAGCGTTTGTTGAAGGTTTCCAATTTGAAGATTCTTGGAATGTAGGATCAAATTATCAAACAGGCGACACTATAACTTACGGTGGTTATGTATATGTTGCTAAAAGAAATAACACAGGCGCACAACCAACAACAAGTGCAGACGACTGGGATGTATTTACAACTGGATTTAGTTTCCAAGGTGATTGGACTGCATTAGACAACTACAAAGTTGGTGATGTAGTAAGACTAGGCGGATCGACATATGTTGCACTAGGCGACAATGATGATCAAGAACCGCCAAATCTTACTCACTGGAGTCTATTAAACAGTGGCATTAATTGGACATACAGTACTGAAACATTCTTGCAAGTACAAGGAGTTAATGCATCAGGAGTAAGTGGTTCTGGACTGCGCCTTGATGTTGTTAAGTCTAATACAGTTTATACTATTACAGTGTCAACTGGATTTGCAGGTACAGGATATAATATAAACGATGTTATTACATTATCCGGTGCAGACATTGGAGGCACAACACCAGCAAACGATGCAATAGTTACAGTTACCGGAGTTAATGCCGGAGCAGCTACAACTATTACACAAACTGGTTATTCAACTACTTGGAAAACTGGAACAAGCTATCACGTAGGTGATGTTGTATTCTACGGTGCAAGTAGTTTTATTGCTGTTACTAAACACACAGCTGATTCGGCAAAAAGACCAGACAATGACTTAACAGCAACTTACTGGAATCTATTAACACTTGGTAGTGAAGTACTTTCTTTAACTACCGAAGGCGACTTAGTTTATTACGGCGATCAAGGACCTACTAGACTTCCAATCGGAGTTGACGGACAAATTCTTCGTGCTACTGACGGCGCACCAGCGTGGGCTAACTATGGTCTAATTGATAACGTAGTTTATGTTGGACCATTAGGTATTAACGAACCAGCTCCTGCATCAGGATTAACCGTTGACAAACCTTGGAGCAGTGTGCGATATGCACTAGAGCAAGTACGTGACGGATACTTAAATCCACAAGCAAAATTTATACTTAAGAATAATAAAGAATTCTTAATGAAAGAAGTAACTAACTGGCTTAGTTATAATTATAGAGTGAACATAACGGCGTCTACAGCCGGCACACAGACCTTTACAGTAACATCAACTGCTAATTTAGATCCAGGTATGCCAATTGTGTTTGATAGCACACTAGGCGGCGTAACAGCAGGAACGATTTACTATGTTGAATCTGCTACATCTGCTACTGAGTTTAGAATTAGTACTGTACAAAATAGTGGCATTCCGCTAGTACTAACAACAGGCACAGGTGTTATGCAAGGCAATCTTGCATATAATAGTGTTAAGTGTGAAAGAGACACTGGCTACATTGTTGATGCATTGATATATGATATTTCTAGAGGCGGTACACTAAAGACAACGCAAGCTGCTAAGTCATACTATACTGTAGCAGGTAATGAATATATTAACGGTACATTTGGTTCACAGGCTGCGCAAACTGTTGCAGCTTACAATCACTTAAAAGCAATAATTGCGTCAGTGTTAATAAACGAACAGCCACTTAATTACCAATCACTTAACAATATTAAAATTGAAGATCGCTCTCCGCAGATTATTGACACTACATTAACAGCAGAAACTAATGGAAAAACAAAAGCAAATACATTAATTGATATTGTTACAACTGGTCTTGCAGCAGGATCTGCAACAGCAATTCCTACAGTAACAAACCCAAATACAACTGTGTTTATTAAAACTGGTACATACAACGAAATACTTCCAATTATTGTTCCAGAATTTACAGCAATTAACGGTGACGAACTTCGTACTTCTGTAATCCAACCTGCACCAGCAATAGCATTACTTGAAAATGATAAAAACAAAACTACTAGTGCGTTAAACCGAATTAAAGCTGTTATTCCTGATTTAATGCAAAACATCGAAGTTGCACCAACAACAGGTAATGCAGTTAAGCAAGCATATATTAACGGGTACGGCGGAACAACTACCGGAACTGATAGACTAAACACTGGAATTGAATTGATTTCAGATGTCCTTAGCCAAGGCTTGAGTATAATTCCAGCATTGCCAGCTGTAGGTAGTACACCTACAAGTGGAGCAAACAACGCAAGTGATGCAGGGCATGCTAATGCTGTTGCACAACTTGAAGCAAACGTTGATTTTATTGTTGCAGAACAAACTGCCTGGATCCAAGCACAAGTTGACGGTGTAATTGCTCCATTCGCAGCAGACTTCCTTTTTAACACAGCAAATTGTGAAAGAGACACAAAGTACATTGTTGACGCTTTACGTTACGACTTAACATACGGTGGCAACTCAGAAACTACTGTTGCTGCAAGAAGTTACTTTGTAAACGGAAATCCAGTGTACGGTACAGACAAGAAAGACGAAACACTTGCAACATACGCACACTTAAAGTCGATCATTGGCGATGTAATTATTGAAACAGCAATATCTCCTTCGGCAGGCAATGGCGTAACACAAGACACTAGTGGTACTGCTGGTAGCAGTGCTGCTGAAACTTTTGCAGATACACGCATACAAGAAATTTATGACACAATTGATACAGACGGAACACTAGCATCAGTAGTTGCTCCGGATATTACTTGGGTACCGACTACATTAACAACAGTTAACACTGATATTTTAGCTGCTAAAGCAACAATACAATCTGGTGCAATTGACTGGATTAATGAAAATTATCCAGACTTAACATTCGATGAAGCTAAGTGTACACGTGACTTAGGTTATATCATTGATGCATTACGTTTTGATATTATGTTTGGTAGTGATTTCCGTTCACTCAAATCAGGTATGTCATATCGCAGAGGTATTTCATCCGCTGAAGTTGTAATAGAAAGCCAATTGGCGCCAACTATCGGATCTATCGATTATGTTAGATCTCAAATTAAATTAATTACTACAGGTACTAATAAAGTAAAAGAAAGTACTACTCTTATTGCTGATATTTTAGAAAACGGATCAGGGTCAGTTCTTTCAGGGGCTGAATTTGTAATTCCAGATCCAACTGGTTATGACACTGGGTTCTTTAATGCAAGAAGATTAATTAAACTTAACAAAGACTTTATATCTGCAGAAGTTGAAGCATACATGACTGACAACTACAATGCATTATGGGTTGCATTGGATTCGGACGATAAAGCATCGTGCTTGCGTGACATTGAATACATTACTGACGCACTTGAATATGACTTAACATATCGCGGTAACTTAGAAACTAGTGTTGCTGCTAGAGCATATTATGTAGACGGAGTATTCCAAGAACCAAGTAATCAAAAGACCGCAGCACTTGCTGTACAAACTCGCATAGCAGATATTATTGATAACATTGCTATTGGTAATACAGCAGGTTGGACAAAATCTTCAAGTAACGCAGGTACGCAAGATGTAACAGGAACAGCTGGTAGTGCAGGCGCAGCGGCATTTGCTGTAGATAGAATTAATGAAATTAAAGCAACTATTGACACAGGCGAAAGTCCTGCATTAATTAGTCCAACACTGGCTTGGGTTGATGATGCGTTAGTAGATTTAAAAACCACAATTGATACTAGAAAACTAACTATACAAAAAAGTGCAATTGCATATATTAATTTTAAGTTTCCAGCATTAGTATATAACGAAACTAAGTGTTCAAGAGATGTTGGCTTAATTATTGACGCAATTGGATACGATGTAATATTTGGTAGTAATTTCCGTTCAAACAAAGCAGGCATGTCATATCGCAGAGGTATTACATCAACTGATTATGTTCTTAATAATCAGCTAGAAGCAACACTTGCTACTATTACGTTTATTAACGAGGAATTAACAAAACTTACTAAAGGATCTACAAGTGCAGTAGGCACAACTATTGCAGCGTTAACAGTAGCAAACAAAGCAGAAACTATTAAACAGATACTTCAAAACGGATTAACTGCTGTTCCTGCTTTAGAACTACCAGTACCTACAGGCTATAATACTGCTACTTTAGTAGATACTGCATACGCAACAACAAGTAATGCAACAGGTGTTACTACTACATACGGTAACGCATCAGATCAATTAGCAGTTAACCAAGCGTTTATTCAACTAGAAGTTCGTAAATGGTTAGAAGATTCAACAAACACGTATGATACATTCTGGGCAACACTAAGTTCAGACGCACAAGATAATTGTATACGTGACGCTGGATACATTGTTGATGCAATCCGCTATGATATGACATACGGTGGCAATACGCAGTCGTTGATTGCAGGCAGTGCATACTATTCAAACTTTGTGCTAACAATTGGTGCAAACGAACTTCCAGCAACACTAGCAGCATATGCTAGAATGAAAGTAGTTATTGCAGAAGTTATTGCAGAAACAACTGTTACTAAATCACCTGGCAACAATTTAACACAAGATGTAACTGGCACAGCAGGTAACGCTAATTCTATAGAGTTTGCCGAAGATCGATTTGATGATATACTTGATTGGATCAACAATGCTGAAGCAAATGCAACTATCGAAGTTGCAACTGGTTGGGCAGGTCTTGAAGTTAAAGAGTCCTACGATGCATTAGTTGCAGCTAGAAGTGAAATTATTGAAGATACTGTATATTGGGTAGAAAAGTACCATCAGAAAATTAAATACAACCAAGATACTTGTCGTAGAGATACAAGCTTAATGACAGATGCTATATCGCGTGATATGTTAACTGGTTCTAATTTTGCTTCAATCAAATCAGGCATGGCATATTACAGAGCACTTGCATCAACAGCAATAGTTATTGATACTCAGTTAGAAGCATCAGTAGGCGCAGTTAATTTCTTAAAACAGAAAGCTAAACATGTTGCCGCAGTAACAGCAGCAGCGCACTCAGAATTAATTATTGAAGATATTACAAAGTTTATTGATGGCGGCAAGAAACCAACACTTAAAATAAAAGCAACAACGGTAGTTGACGAAAACGATGCCGCTGCCGCAACAGCAATTTGGGGAAATAAAAACTTCATCCAACAAGATGTAATTGCATATCTTAAAGTTGAATTTCCGTCAATATCTTATAGTGAAGCTAAATGTAAACGTGATGTAGGAATGATGATTGATGCATTGCGTTATGATTTAGTATACGGCGGAACTCACGCAATTAAAGAAGCAGCACTATCGTATTATGTAGGCGCACAATTACAAATTGATGACGCAGACAAAAATGCAACTATCGGAGCATACCAGTGGGTTAAGTTCTTAGCAAGCGAAATAGCAGAAAATTCTTTAGGTAGTCCTTTTGCTGCTCAAACAGATGTAGTTCCGGTATTTAGAGATGCAGATGTTCAAGTTATTGGCAACGCCGACTCGGCGCTACGAGTAGTGACACTACTAGATTATGCTATTACATTAATTGATCAAGGCGACTCTTCTATAGAATCAATTACAATTACTGGCATTGCTTCTAATGTTATAACATCTGAAAATGCACATAATTTTACTATTGGAAGTGAACTTATAGTAAACTCAGGGTTTAATAACTTTACAAGTGATAACACTTACTTTATTACATCCATCCCAACTTCTACAACGTTTACAGTATCAACTTCGTTTAATGGAGCAACACTTGTATTAACTGATGATTCAAATACAGAAAGCTTTATTATTAAAAGCCGCAATCCGGATATTTCCGGAGTTACTGCTGTTATTAAACAACAAAATCTTAACTTAGCAGGGTCTAAATCACTTATTCAAACTAGAATCACAACTTATCTTGCTGATAATTATCCAACGCTAGTATACAATGAAGCTAAGTGTTCACGAGATGTTGGGTTAATTGTTGATGCAATTGGCTACGATATGATGACTGATAGTAACTATCGTACATTAGTAGCAGCAAATGCTTACTACAGAGGTGCTCAAGCAGACTTAGTACTTGGAGCACAGAAAACTGCTACTGTGCAATCTTACAGAGAACTTAAAAATGCAATAGCTTCTTATATCGGAGCTTCAAAAATAACAGTAGCTCGTGCTAATAATTTAATGGATATTATCATTGGTATACTTGACAAAGGCGCTAACGAAACTCCAGAAACAGTAGGTACTGTTGCTTATTATAACAATGTCGAAGTTGCTAAGGGTGTAGAGATACTTAAATCAAATAAAGACTTCTTATCAAATGAAGCAACTGCTTGGGTTACTAAGAGCTTCGGCGGCACTGTTACACAAGTATCAAACGGTGATAACACAATTGCAACATCGGCAGCACATTACTTTATAATAGGCGATCCTGTTATATTTGGTGCAGACATTGATGAACTAACACCTGCAATTACTTACTATGTAAAAACTGTTCCAAGTGCTACTACATTTACTGTTGCAGCAACATCCGGCGGCGCAGAAATAGTTATTACAACAGGCGGCTCAACTGCAAGTACAGTTACATACTCGTTTGATCCAGTAGCATGCCGCAGAGATATGACTAGATATATTGATGCAATTGTATATGATTTACAATATCCAGGCAACCATCATGCAATTAGATCTTCAATATTATATCTAAATGCTATAGAAGGTTCAGAACGTTCAGACATGTTCTATGTCCGTAACTCAACTGGTGTTCGTAATATGACAATAAGCGGATTACGGGGCAACCTAACTGAAGAAAATGAATTTGGAACAAGACGTCCAACAGCAGGTGCGTATGTATCACTTGATCCAGGTTTTGGACCATGGGATCGACAAGCTTGGATCACTAATAAATCTCCGTATATCCAAAACGTAACAACATTTGGTGTTGGGTGTGTTGGTAATAAAATCGACGGCGCATTACACGCAGGCGGTAACCGATCAACTGTTAGTAACGACTTTACACAAGTATTAAGTGACGGCATCGGCGTATGGTGTACAGGTAACAACTCATTAACAGAGCTTGTGTCTGTGTTTGCATACTACAATTATTCAGGATACTTAGCTGACCTAGGTGGACGTATTCGTGCTACAAACGGTAACAGTTCGTATGGTACTTTTGGCACCATAGCAGAAGGCACTGACACTGGTGAAATACCATTGTTCTCAAATGTTGACAACTTGTCACAAGAAGCGTTTATATCAGAAGTTATTACTGACGGTGATCAAGAAGTACTACGTTTTGAGTTTGATAACGCAGGACGTGACTACACTAATGCACAATACGCAATTAGCGGATCAGGCTTTAACGCAGCGACAGTTTTTGACGAAACACGAGATGGTGCAATATTTGAAACACGTTTAATTGACCTAGACAACGGCAACGGAACAGGCGGCGCTGATTATGTTACTGCTAAAAACGTTGCCCAAGGCGGTACAGTAATACAAGCAACTATTGCTGCTACTGATACTGCACTACTTGGTGCATACAACGGCATGCGTATACAAATCACAGCAGGATCAGGAGTTGGACAATATGCTAATATTTTATCATACAATAATGGTCTTAAAGTTGCTAAAGTTTACAAAGATAGTTTTGAAAACTTAACTGTTACTGGAACAACTATAACTAGTAATGTACTAACTGTAGCTAACACTGCTAGTTTATATGTAAACATGCCAATATACCTAAGTACAGCAATTAGTAACTTAGCTGCTAACACAGTTTACTATGTACTTGCAATTCCAAATACTACTACATTTACTGTAAGTGCAACTGAAGGTGGATCAGTCATAGGGCTAACCACTACAACTGCACAAACTGTAACGTTGTATGCAGCAGGATGGGATCATGTTGTTCCTGGAACTGTAATTGCAGCTGGATTAGACTTAACATCAGGCTACACAATTGAGCCGCGTATTAAGTTTACAGCACCAGGATTTGCTACTACTGCAACAACTACAAGCGGTACAGAAGCTATTAAAGCAGCAGCTTATGCTGATGATCTCTTTATTGCACTACAGTATGGCGGAACAGCAACTTATGCTTCTTCGACTGGCAAAACTTGGGCGGCAAGTGGCGCATTAAGTGCTAGTGCTAATTGGAATGACGTAGCATTTGGTGGCGGCAGCGGAGCAAAGGCATCAGTTGTAATCGGCGGCAGCGGCGGTAGCGGAGCAACGTTTACAGCTGAACTAGGCGAACTAAACAGCATTGGCTTGCCAGGACCAACTCAGGTTAAATCAATTACAGTTGTTGATGGCGGCAAAGGCTATAGTAGCCCTCCAACAATTACTATTACTGCAACAAACGGTGGTAGTGGCGCTACAGCAGTAGCTACAGTACTTAATGGATCAATTCAAAAAGTAATTATGACAAGTACAGGTGCAGGATTCGGCGGCGTGCCGACTGTTGCAGCAGAGACTGATAAAGTTACTGAAATTAATGTTAGTGCATTTGGTAATGGTTATAGAACAGCACCTACCGTTACAATTAGCGGCGGTGGCGCATCAACGGCAGCAACTGCAATAGCAGTAATGGATAACCAGGGCGTAGCAAGTATTACTATTGATACAGCTGGCGACGGATATACAAGTGTACCGACAATTGAAATAGTTGACGGAGCATCTAAATTTGTAGCTATTGCAAACGGCACCACAAACAACGCAAGCTTGTCAATTGCAGATGCTAAAGCAGATAATACTTGGACTGCTGGTACAGCACTTCCTAACAGCAACTTTACTTCTATAACTTACGGCAACGGTGTATATGTTGCAGTAGGCGGATCAGGCGGATCAGGAAGCGCAGCAACATCAACAGATGGTAATTCTTGGGTGTCAAGAACTAACATTACACTTAGTGCAGGTTCGTTATCAAGTGTAGCATACGGTGCAGCTACATATGTTGCAATTAATACTGGTGGCAACAAAGCAGCTACTAGTACAAATGGCATTGTTTGGACAGAAGGTGGTACATTACCTTCGTCAAATGCATGGGCTAGTGTAGCATACGGTAATGGTAGATTTGTTGCGGTAGCAACAGGAAGTAAAGAAGTAGCGGTTAGTTACGACAAAGGTGCTACTTGGGTAGAATCACCTGCAGGACTTCCAACTGCTGACAACTGGTCTAGTGTTAAGTACGGACAAGGGTTGTTTATGGCAGTAGCCGAAGGCACTGCTGTGTGTGCTACTAGTGCAGACGGTATCACTTGGAATCAACAAGCATTAAGCGCAAGTGATGACTGGTTTGGATTAGTATTTGGTAATCCTAATAATAACCCAATATGGGCAGCGTTTACTGACACAGCAAACAATGTTGTTAACTATGTTGAGACTGGCGCTAAAGCACTAGGTAGACTATCAGAAGCAGATGGTGCTATAATTTCAACTAGAATGGCTGAGCCAGGAAGCGGCTATCCAAACGGAACTGTAACAAGCGTTACGGCTGCTAACACAATTACATTAAATTCAACATCACGTTTAGTATTAAATCAACCAATTACATTTACTAATATTACTGCTGCTGGATTAATTAACGAAGAACAATACTTTATTAATACTATTCCAAACAGTACAACAATTACTGTAAGTTTAATTGCAGGCAGTGGCAGTCCAATTGCTGTTGAAACTGTAGCAACAGAAAACATAGGTGTTTCTAATTGGAGAGCAGGACCGATTGCAACTATTACTGATCCAAACTCAACAATTGATGCTCCGGTATTTGCAAGACAGGGTAATAAATCACTTGCTAACCCAACCTTTACAAATAGAGGTTCAGGTTACCAAACAGCAACAGTAGAAGCAGCTGGTGACGGATACTCAGACTTATTCCAAGCAGCTACATTTATTGCTGTAAGGGGATTATTTGATTTACCACAACCTGGTTCAAATGTTGAATTTGCAAGTAAAACAGGAACTTGGTATAAACTAGTAGCAGTAAGTGGCATACTTGGAAGTCAAGGTAATTATGATGCAACTTTCCAAATTAGTCCAGCATTAACAATTTTAGATGCGCCACTTGACGGAACATTAATTACTACAACTAACAAATATTCGCAAGTACGTCTAACAGGACATGACTTCTTGTACATTGGTACAGGAAACCAAGCTAAAACTAACTATCCGTTTGTTGATATTACAACAGCGTATATTGAAGCACAACAGTTAGGTAGTGGCGGTGGACGAGTATTCTACACATCAACTGACCAAGACGGTAACTTTAACGTAGGCGGATTGTTTGGTGTTCAACAGAGTACAGGTACTGCGACATTGGATGCTGATGCGTTTAACTTAGCAGGCTTGCAGTCATTGCAGCTTAACGGTATTGGACTAGGTATTGGTTCGGCTGTTATTACACAGTTTAGTACAGATCCATTCTTTACTGCAAACAGTGATAACATTGTTCCAACACAACGTGCGATTAAATCGTACATTACAGCACAGATTGGTGGTGGACAAAGTAGCTTGAATGTTAACACATTAACATCAGGCGTTGTATTCATTGCAAACGATGAAATTACAACAACCAACGGCGGACAGCTAAATATTACAGCGAAGATGAACTTTACAGGCGGAATCGACGGTGCACCAGTTGCACTTGGATTCTTCCTATCAAGATAACATAACGGAGAAAAGAAATGGCAACAGGAAGATTAGGTAACGTAGATATACCGGCAACAACAAATACAACAGCGTACACAGTGCCGGTAGGTACCTACGCTGTTGCAAATATCTCATTAACAAACCGAAACGCAACTTCGGTAAATATAAGAGTAGCAATGGCAACAACTGCTACGCCGGGCGACCAAGAATGGATAGAATATAATACTGTATTAATTCCAAATGGAGTATTTGAACGAACAGGATTAGTGATGCAGGGCGGCTTAAACCTAGTTGTGTATAGTACTCAAGCAAACGTTGGTTGTACAGTATACGGCATTGAAACATCAACTACATAAGGGATTAGAAGAATATGGCACGTTATAATACAGCACCCCAGACATTAGAGGTTACGGGAGACCAAACATTTACCTACGCATTTACCGGAGGAATTATAAGTCTTACTGGTACAACAGGATACACTGTAACACTTGTTAGTCCTGTATTCTTCCCTGGTAGTAAACAAACATTTTTTAATGCAACTGACGGTAATATTACATTAGAAACAGCAGCAGGGCAAATGACAGGTAACGGTGTTACAATTGGCACAAGTTTAGATATACCAAAAAATTCAACTTATGTACTAACATCAGATGGCACTAACTACGTTTTAACAAGTGCATTGTCAGGACCTACAACTTTTGAATTACCAGTAACGTTTAATGCATTATTAAACGCAGACGGAAAAGTAGAACTTAATCCGCTAGATAATAATGTAGAAATTAAACCAACTGGAACGGGACTTGTTGACATTAGTCCACAAAGTTCAGTATCTATACAGCCTGGCGCACAAGCAACTATTCGCCCAACTGGGGATTTAACATTAAGTTCTAGTACAGGCACAGTGTCACTAGGCGACTTAGGAAAGGCAACTAGTTTTCCAGGTAATATATCATTTACCGCAGCAGACCAAACTGTAGATATTAGTCCAACTGGTGCATCTAGTGCAGTAACTATTGATCCAGCTGGTGACACTATAATTGGTGCAGGCGGCACAGTTACTATTACTTCAGACACTGTTGGCGCAATGTCAAACATAGCAATCGGCGCTACTAATCCAAGTACTGGTGCATTTACATTGTTAACTTCGCCTACAATTACTGCTACAAGTTCAGGAGCGTCTACTAGTACAAGTTCAGGTGCATTAATTGTAACTGGTGGCTTAGGTGTCGGCGGAGCGATTTATGCAGGAAGTATAAATGGAGCAATCGGCGGCGGCACAGCGGCAGCAGGCGCATTCACTACACTTTCTTCAAATAGCACAACATCGTTTACAGGAAATGCAGCAGCAACTAATACTACAACTGGAACATTGCGTGTTACAGGCGGAGTAGGCATTAGCGGCGCAATTTACGCTGGAGGTATTCAAAATACTCCAATTGGTAA
>TARA_R110000737_G_scaffold40020_3_pt1 | contig 25795 bp, 40 predicted proteins | sample TARA_R110000737 | Tara Oceans TARA_R110000737 (sample SAMEA4398027) | marine metagenome | biome: Polar Biome; feature: [SRF] surface water layer (ENVO:00010504); material: water (ENVO:00002006), including particulate matter (ENVO:01000060) such as... | depth 5 m | reverse complement strand
CATTGAGTTGAGTATAGATCGCATTGAAGATTGGATTCTCGAGTTGACCCATGATTTTATCCTTGAGATTCTTCATTTCTGATTTGTTCCTTGACTTGATCTCTGACTTGATCCTCAACTTGATCTCTGACTTGATCCCAGACTTGATACCAGACTTGAGTCCCGACTTGATTCCCGATCTGAACCCTGATTTGATCCCAAACTTGGTTATCGACTTGGTTATCGACTTGAGCCCAGACTTGATTCCAGACTTGGTTATCGACTTGATCCTCAATTTGAGCCCAGATTTCACTTTTAAGATTCTTCATTTTCTGACTTGATCTTCAACTTGATCTCTGACTTGATCCCTGATTTGAGCCCTGACTTTAGCCCTGAATTGAGACCAGACTTGATCCCAGATCTGAACCCTGATTTGATCCCAAACTTGGTTATCGACTTGGTTATCGACTTGAGTCCAGATTTGATTCCTAAGATTCTTCATTTCTGATTTGATCCCAGATTTGATCCCTGATTTGATCCCAAACTTGGTTATCGACTTGAGCCCTGACTTTAGCCCTGACTTGATCCTCAATTTGAGCCCAGACTTGAGCCCCGACTTGATTCCAGATTTCACTTTTAAGATTCTTCATAATAAAAAACCGGTTTTTGAGAAGAGAACCTGGAAACTCTATTTTTCACGTCTGTGCAACCAGTTGGTCACAATAGTCATTCGGGTCATCAAACATCAGTGACTCATCCTCGTTTCTCCAGGTCGAAGCAATTGCTGCCCGGGCAGTCTTCAAACCCCCATAGGCATTTGGATCTACCCGAATGAAGTAATCCTTGAATGTGCCATCCGGCTCGGGTGTGGAATTCACGACCTTCACCATCATAAGCGCCTCATCATCCCCCAGACTCTTGCGATACAGGACACCGAAGTCATCTTCCGCGACAACTTCAGCACCCGTATCTTGGAGATACCGCGACTGTCCATATTGGTCGATCTTCACGCGTCGAACCTCCATGTTGGTTTCTCCCTCGATATCCAGTGTGGTGATTTGCTCGGGGTTCTCCACCACATAAGGTTCAACAACCACACCTGCAATCATGTAGACATTCGATGGATCGCCCTTCCCGAAGTCGATTGCCGGTCCATCCAAGTTGTGACACATCTTGATATCGCCAGCAACGATGTCTTGATTTGGAACTTCCATGTGGACGACGGGCTTTTTGGTCACGATACAAATCTCATCATAGAACAGAGTCCAACCCAGTTTGCTCATATCACATACCAGTTCCGTAGATTCCTCGATGTCTTTGACTTCAGGAACTTCTTCTTTGAAGAACTTGAAGAACATCGCGCTTTCAATAGAATGATTCATCCACACAAACTCATTGCTTGTGCCTGGATAGTCCTTCAAAGCCCGGTAGGGCGAATCAGACACATGGATCGGTGGGGTTTCAAGCCCCAGCTTGGTATACACTCGACCGACAATCGACTCGATTTCACTCAGGGGAGGCATCTCTGACGAGAGTCCTCTCTGAATTCCTTCATTCGCATATTGCACCATCTTGTCCTCTTGCTCTTTTGTCAGTTTTTCAACCATAATATTTCTCTTTTCAATCTTTACTGTTTCTGTATCTTATCCCATGGGCTCTAATTGAACACCTCGAATAGAGGAGCCTCAATTCGAGCCCCGATTTGTCGCCAGAGTTGATCTTCGATTTGCTCATGCATTGAGTCTCTGACTTGCCACCAGATTTCATTCCCCACCTGATCCTCGATTTGATCCTCGATCAGAGTGGTTTTGAGAATGATTCGTTTATATAGGCTTCTCATTTTCTGTTTCTTGGTCTGTTAATATAGTACCACGAATCAGCGATTCTGTCAACCCCTAGTTTTCAATCTCTGACATTCACCAGGCGTTCTGGGGTATACTCGATCTGCCCGATTACCCGGTATTGTCCTTCTGGCAGGACGATTGTGTCGTGCTCTTGATGCGTCAGTGCTCCGCCGGTGGTGGCAGTGACCTCTACGTATTTCGCAAGAGCATTTTCGTCATCGGCATAACCAACAGCACCCGAGTGAATAGTGTGGTGGTGACCCGTTGCTTCCCCGAGTGCCAAAGTGCAACGCTTGGTGACCTGGAGGTTGGTTTTGTTGATGTCCTGGATGGGCTGCAGCAGCACATCGCCTTGACGATACAGTTTTGTTTTTGCTTTCATAAATTTGGTACACCTGACTGGATTCGAACCAGTGACCGTCGGGTTAGAAAACCGATGCTCTATCCATCTGAGCTACAGGTGCAGATGTTAAATCATTCTTTCATCGTAGTAATAACTATACCACGAATCAGCGATTATGTCAACCCATAATGTCAGAAAGAATTTTTCCATCCTTGACGATTCCAATGGGTCGCTGATCAGGAGTCAAGAGTGTTTTCTCGGGATCGATCCCCATGAGGTGATAAAGCGTTGCACTTAAATCCGCCGGGGATACTGGATTTTCCTCTGGTTCACTTGCCGTCATGTCAGGTTTGCCATACACAGATCCTTGTTTGATACCACCACCCGCTAGTGCAGCACCAAAAAGTTTGGGCCAATGATCACGACCAGCAGTGCGATTAATCTTCGGTGTGCGACCAAATTCGGATGTCACGACAACCAGAGTTTCATCAAGCATTCCCCGGTCATCGAGGTCACGAATCAGTGCGGCATACGCTTTATCGAATTCTGGCTGCCATCTTTTGATTCCGGCTTCAACACCATCGTGCATATCCCAGCTTCCAAAGGTGACGGTGATATACCTCACACCCGCTTCTGCCAAACGACGGGAAAGGAGAAAACGAGAACCAGCAGCACCAGTTCCATACTGTGCTCTGATTTTCGCATTCTCTGCCTTGAGGTCAAATGCCTCTCGGGCGGATTTACTTGAGATTAGATCATATGCCTGTGAGTAGAACTTATCAACACCACCCAGGGAATCTGACTTTTCCAGATTCGAAAAGTGATTATCCACGACAGATAACATTGACTTGCGTTTGGCAAACCGATTGGTATCCACACCCGATGGCAATCCCAGATCTCTTACTTGAAAGTTACCAGACTCGGGATTTGAACCAAGCCCGAAGGGACCGAATGCCGTAGAGAGATACCCAGGTCCACCAAATTCATTCGCCTTATTGGGAATTGCCACATACGGAGGAATGTTGTTTCTCCCACCCAACTCATGAGCAACCACAGAACCAATACTAGGGTAAATGAGGGATGGCGACGGACGATACCCCGTCATCATGTTATGTGTTCCTCTTTCGTGTGCTGCCTCACCATGAGTCATTGACTGAATCACGGTAATCTTGTCTGCGATCTTTGCAGTCTCACGCAGGTTCTCTGATAAACGCAGGCCATCGACTTTTGTATTCACAGCACCCAGGGGACCACGATATTCGATTGGAGCGTCTGGTATCGGAATCCAACTTTCCTGATGTGCCATTCCGCCAGGGAGGAATATCTGAATGACGCTTTTGGCACGAATCTTGAGATTTGACTCTGCTTGCGCCTTCAGCAGTGAACCCATTGAGAGCCCCAACACAGAGCCATTTAAGAGAAATGTTCTTCTATCCATGTTAGTATTTATGAAAATAGTGATTTAACTGGTTTTGCCTTACTCACATCAGTCAGTCGAAAGTCTCTACCAGAATCACGGTAGGTTAAGGTCTCTGAATCAAACCCCAGTGCATAGAGAATCGTTGAATGTAATTGATGCACATGGACACGATCATCAACACTCTGTCCACCAAGCTCGTCTGTAGAACCATGGACGTGACCGCCTTTTACTCCAGCTCCAGCCATCCAACTTGAGAATGCTCGGGCATTATGCGCCCTACCACCGGGCCCATCTTCGCGAGTCGATCGACCAAATTCTGTTGATGAAACCACTAGAGTATCATCGAACAAACCCCTTTCTTTAAGATCATCCAAGAATGCAGCAATGGGTTTATCGATTCGCATGGCATTTCTTGCCACACCCCCGCGGGCATTAGTGTGTGTATCCCATCCACCATTCCAGACCTGGACCATCCTCACTCCTCTTTCCAGTAATCGTCGAGCAATAATGAACTGCCGAGCCTGAGCTCTCACACCAGGATCTGGATGATTGATACCATACCGCTCTTTGGTTGCTTCTGATTCAAGTTTTACATCAAATGCAGTAGTGGCTTCTATTTGCATCTTGAATGCAAGCTCGAATGATTGAATTCTGGCTTCTAGTTTAGCTTCGCCTTGCCGTTGCTGCTTGTGAATCTCATTCAAAGTATTAAGTAGGTCCAGCTGTTGTCTTTGATCCGAGCGAGAGGTGAATCCATTCTTGATGTTTTCAATCACGTCCTCGATATCTTCTTTGTTGGGATCCACGAACGTCCCCTGAAAGGCACCGGGCATGAAAGCGGATTGCCAATTCTTAACACTCTGACCTGGAAAGCCTCCGGGGTTCATTGCCACAAAACCAGGGAGATTCTGATTCTCAGTACCAAGACCATAAAGAACCCAAGACCCCAGTGATGGTTTGATCAACCTGAAATCACCGGTAGTCTGCATTAGAGTTGCAGGACCATGAGCGGGAATCGACGTGTGCATCGAGTTAATGATCGACATTGAATCAATGTGTCTCCTCATTTCTTGCCATACTTCAGAAACCATCACGCCGTTCTGACCTACTGGAGTGAATTCAAACTGAGGCGCGAGGTTTCTACCACCTGCGGTAACAAGGTCTGGTTTGTGATCCCAAGTCTCAAGGTGAGATTGAGCGCCACTCTGGTAGATGTGAATCAATCTTTTGGCTTTGGCAGGAAACGGTGGCTCTTTTGGTGCCAACATATTCGCGCGGGCTTCCAGATCCATCAGAGAAAGAGCTCCGATACCTGTGCCAAATGACTTCAAGAAATCTCTTCTATTGTGCATAGAAGATTATACCATATGCACGATCAGTTGTCAACAACAATCAAATCAAAAGAAGCAGTAACGCTACTATTAATAGGTCCCTTGTGTCTTAGTTCGATATCACTCTTCTGGGGAACTTTGATTGCACACGGAAATTCTATTGACTGTTGTCCCTTTTCGATGTTCATTTCGTGTCGTGCTCTCATCATACCACCGAATTCCTGAACAAACAAATAGATAGAACTCGCGACGGCGGTATGTGAACTTACCTCCATATTAGTAATGTATCCGGTTTTGTTTCTGGGAACTGTGTAGAATGCATTAAAGGTTTCGGCATGGCCAATCTCCATTCTACCAAAAAGCCCGTCAGAATCATTGTCATCTTGATATATGTCAATGACACCGATATTTGTGTCACCGCTGGCGGCGGTCTGCACGAAGGCTTTATCCAACCTAATGAATTTATTTGTTGTCTTTGTTCCCTCGACTGTTCCATACAGAGTCACATCTTCCTGCAGGAAATCCCAATTGGCATCAAGTCCCTGCAGCCGAATGCTACCCGTATCACTGGAAGAACTCGAGACTGCCGTCAGATTAAACCCGGTGCCGCTATTGTAGAGTCCAGCACGATCATGAATTGCATACGAAAGATGCTGACCCGCGAGATCATAGATCGTGAGGAATTCATTCGCTGTGCTGGCGGGTGTTAGGTTAATCCGACCACACCGGTGGATTGCCTGGTATCCCGTGATGATACCCTCGGCAATCTTATAGTTCTGTGTTGCACCCGATGCATTAAAATCGATTGTCGTATCGTCACTATCAAAAGTGAGCCCAGGTATCGGTCGAGCAAAAATAACACCTGCTCTATCGACCTGAACCATTGTATCATGGATGTATTTGCCAGTCTGTGAATTATATTTGAGTTTTTGACTTTCCCACTGTGCCATAGAAATACCTTTTAGTTATGCGTTCGTATTTCTATTTATACTCTCCGAGTCCTCGACCGACGATTTGATCTTTGGTGATAAAATAGTAATCGCTCATCTTATGATTATCACCAAATAGGAAGAATTCATTTGTCTTCATCTTAAAGGTGAAACTTGTATTCAGATTAATGGGATAATATGCGATAACAATTATTTCTTTACCATCGATATGAATGCCTAAATTTGAAATTGAAATTGTGGCGGGATACCGAGCAACGATTCTCTTGATAACACGAACCGTTTCATCGTTCTCAATTATATCAGCGACAACGATATCACCAATATAGTAATCAGGGGAGTCTTTACGAAGCCAGATGGTATCACCAGATCGTAGTGTCGGCTCCATGCTCTCACCAGATACTACGATTAAAGTAAAAAGGTGATGGGATATGTATCCCACCACCGATGTGATGCCCAAGAGAATAATGAGGAACCACAATCTTACTCCATGTTTTCTTGACATTTTCTTTTGTCCAATTGCCGCCGAGCCTTCTTGGTGTTTTTCTTATATGCCTTCTCTTGACTGCGAGATGTAGAGAACGGCAGTCCCTTTTGTTTTGCTACTTCGTCTTTCATTTTTACATTCATCAAATTGGTGGAGGCGGCGGGAGTCGAACCCGCGTCCTAAGATGCGTCATGCCGATCGTCTACAAGTTTAGTTCGTCGTCTTGATTCACGACACCCGACAAACACTTAGCTCATCGTGAATCAGGTAGCGATACTACAAGAAGGGGATTACCAACCTCACCTTCAGGTTTTCCGATTAATTAATCAATAAGCTCTATCGGAGTCAGGCCTATTGACTGCTGCCTTTTATTAGGCGGCGATTGCTTCGGGCTGAGTCATTCCCTGAAACCGTGCGATGATCGCGTCAGCTTCAGCGAGGGAAGGAGCCATACCGAATTTATCAGTGGTCTTGCCATTTGATATGTTTGATCCGTTTTAAAGCAGCCACAGATCAACTGCTACTTGCAAATTGGCATTCAGGATCTCAGTCGAAACCAGAACGCCCCCAAAAATGTATTTATACGCCAAACACCATGTCCTGGCAGGCTTGACAACACCCACTGATCTGTGCTTCCCGCTGGCTGAGAGCATCTCGGAATTCAGTTGCATCACTGCCACATGTCGGGCACAGACCCAGCTGCATTGCCCCGCGGCGTTTCGGGAAGATTGCATCAATCGGGCGGGCGGCGTATTCATTCGTTGTCATGTTACTATTGTACCAGAAAAACGGGCTGCTGTCAACACAAATCACGAAATAAAATGGAGCCACGGACTGGATTCGAACCAGTGACCGGCTGTTTACAAAACAGCTGCTCTGCCAAACTGAGCTACCGTGGCGAAAAAATGGTGACCCTACGGGGATTCGAACCCCGATTACCGCCGTGAAAGGGCAGTGTCCTAACCATTAGACGATAGGGTCATCGTGAAAAGTGGTAGGCTCTCTGGGGATCGAACCCGGAATCTATCCGTTATGAGCGGAGTGCTTTTAGTCCAATTTAAGCTAAGAGCCCATCATGAAAGTAATGGCGGGAGCGACGGGAATCGAACCCGCAACCTCTGCCGTGACAGGGCAGCGCTCTAACCGATTGAGCTACGCCCCCGTTGATTTCTTTTTGGTAGGTTTCTTTTTAGTGGAAGATCGTTTTTTAGCACGAGTGCTCTTTTCCGCGCGGTCTGCCATTTTTGCGATATTTTCTATATAAGCTTGTCGTTTTTCCAATCGAGCGATTGCCTCAGTCGAGTCCATCCAGATGTCTTTGTTGTCTAGCACAGATTTGATTTCATCTTGACTCAAGAACCCGGCATATGCATCTTGGAGAAGATTCTCGCTCCATTTACGTTCATGCACAACATTATCATACATCTCACCACCCTTACCGATTGTCGCTGAAGAGTAGTTGTGAATCATAAACATAGCATGAGGCGAAATCTCATATTCATGTCCCATCAAGAAAAGAAGCGTGGCAGCAGACATACAAGCACCTTCAACATGAACATGAATCTGTGCCGGTGTCTCTGCTAGGACATGTATGAACTGAATTGCCGTAAAGAGATCTCCGCCGTTTGAATTGATATGCAATTTAATGATGTCCGCGACTGTTGCGTTACGGATCTGGTGAAACCATTCCGTGTATTCTTCACCTGCTTCAATTTCACCAGAGATATAGTATTCATATATGTTACCATAAGATCCAGCGAAAGAAGACGGCGACTTATTCTTGAGCAGATCGGTGATTGGGTTTTGGATGTTATTAGAATGGTTTTTCATAGCTTAGATAGTTTGCAATCTCTTTCATTAATTTATCACACCAGTTATCACGATGTTCCTTGAAGATCAATGGTGTGGTATCATTCTCCACCATCATAATCGTGATGAGTTGAGTGATAGGTATACCAGTTCTCTCTTCATACATGATGGCATATGCTGTCTCTTGCATGAAATAACTATGGATTTCATCTGAGCTTTTGGCTCTCGTGGATGTCTTAAAATCCACGACACTAAGTTTACCATCGAATTCTGCAATACAATCGACCTTCCCTGCAACATTGAGGTGATGCGAATACAATGATGTTTCGAGCATTGAGATCTTACCCAATCGGGAATCCAAGACAGGTTGGACTGCAACCCATGAAGGAAGAATATGGGGTAGAGTATTTGGACCAATGACATTATCTTCATTCATCAGGTAGCGCTCAATCATATCATGAACAGTACTACCTCTGGTACATGCGTGATGAGAGATACGATTTGCCTCTGCCTCTCCCACTCTCTTGCGCCATTCTTGAATGTACTTTTTCTTGGAATGACCTAGAACCGTAGTGATTGACGGATATCTTTTACCATTGGGGGTCACATATGTTCTACCCGTTTTCTGTGTATCGCATTCAAGGTCATCATAATCAAGTTTGACCTTTTTGTGTTCAAAGATTTTACCTCTATTGAATTTCATGATTCAATTTCGTTCCATTTCTTTGGTCTGATTTTCTGCTTAAGGTACTCAACGCGAAACTGATTGATCTTGTTTTTCAGGAGGATCAGATGGCCAATGGTTGAGATCTGGAGAACCAGACCCACGACGATTAAGATTTCAAGTAGATTCATGTTTCACCTTTCGTTGTTTCTTATCTAAGTTACGCTGCCGTTCGAATTTATCATAATAATCACCTCTTTTCTTATCGCTCTTTTTGTTCTTCCATTTATTGTATCTTTGATTGCTCATTTCGTATCTCCTGGTCGCCATTCGTCAGCTTCAGAATAATATTCTGATTTCGGTGATTCCGATGATTCTTTCTCTTCTAGTTCTTTTGTCATAATGTAATCTCGGACGATACCACTTCGACAGATATCTTCCCATTCAAATCGAATATGAGTGAAATAATTCATCTTCTCAAGAATAGTCAAAAACTTATTGATACCTCTCCTATCGCGGTCTCGAGTGAAATCAGATTGGTAGTAATCACCCGTAAAGATGATTCGACTTTCCTCACCAACACGAGTAATAATAGAATCGAGTTCATGGAAGTTACAGTTCTGCATCTCGTCAATAATCACGATAGAGTTATTGAGTGTGATGCCACGAATGTAACTAGTGGTCATGAATTGAATCACACCGCGATCAACGAGTGTCTCCCATGCTTTACCATCACCATAGAGCTCATTGACAATATTCTCATACGGTGTTGTGTATGCCGCTTCTTTTTCTTTCTGTGTGCCAGGTAAGAAGCCCATATCTCTTGTTGGAACGACTGAACGAACGATGATGACCTTCTTTCGGTATTGGTGGTCTTTACATTCATTCAGTGCCTGGTGGAGAGCAATGAATGTCTTACCACACCCAGCAGCGCCAGATAATACAAGATTGTACCCCTTCTGATAGTACCGAAAGAAATCTTCTTGTGACTGAGAGAATGGTAAAATCTCAATCAATCTCTTACGCCAAGTGGGATTAGAAGTACTTTTCTTTGTTCTAGTAGTGGACGGTTTGTTTTGTGCCATCTTTTGCTTTTTCTGGGTGTCTTTTACGAATACTCTTCATGATATCGACAAAATCGCTTCCAGCCCCTGCTCGGGCTCTTTGTTCAAGTGTCTTGTTGCCTTCATATGAGAAGAAGGGCGCTGCAATACCTCTCTTCACAGAATGGGCACCACATTGTAGACACGGTCTATCAGTGGGAAGATCACGATCCGCGATGGGAAGGGTCTCTTCAAACTGAGCATTACATTTTTCGCAGTGATAATCGTAGGTCATGTTTTTAGCATCATGGCTTCTAGTCTTTCGACGGCACGACTGAGTCGCGATAATTTGGTTTCATAGAACGGAATTTTGTCATTCTCTTGGTCTTTTTCAAGACGTCGAATATAGTGTTGCGTTTGCTCAAGGTCCTCTTTTAGACGTTTAAGTTGTGAAAAGATCATAGTGATTACCTATCATCATTTATTTATCTTTTATGATACCCGGAAACGCCTTATTCACAAGGGCCGGAGTGATTGAGGGAAAGAGTTTCTTAAGTTCTTTATCCTTCATTGCGATAACGATCTTGGCGTCATTGACATTCACGGACTCTAGGAATTGAACAAACCGGATTTCTTTCTTCGTGGGATTCATTGCAGATCCCTTCGTCAATTTTTTTAGGATTTTGATGTTCTTGTCAATCCGTCCGGCACTCCTGTCTGGTACATTGTTATCTTCTTTGAATGGCGGAGCACCTTCTGGCAGATCGAATTGAACCCAGTCATTGAAATTACCTTGCAATACGAGCCTCAGTGCATAACAATCATTTGCCTGGAGAATGTCAACACGATCTTTCATCGAGCGAACACCTTGAACCTTTGAGAAGATTTCGTCTAGTGATAGTTTTATTTTTGGTCTTTGCATTTTATTATTGATTCACGAAAAAGTCTTGCACACTTGGAATGAGCATATTGCATCTCTTTTCCACCAAGTAACTGAAGACCTTCTTGTTGTCTTTGTTGCCTTGCTCTTTATGTATACGGCTGATATCTTCCCGAATGTTTTCGGGTGTGTTATTCAGATCAATCATTTTCTTATTACGACAGAAATTACGATACACATCCGCCTTCATGTCGGTATCCAGCATGCCCTTATTCATTGATTCATACCATCCCTGAATTACCGTCGCGCGAAGTGGTTTCTGGCGGTCACCATTCACGAAGGTATCATCATGAGAGAGAACATTGGGAACCCCATCACCAGAATCACCCTTGCAGATATGCTCAAAGAGATAGTAATCTGGATCAGCGACCGTAATGAAGTCTTTCTTCATGGGGGAAAATTGCTTGACATTCTTGTAGCGATGAAGCTGCAGGAAGTCTTTATCAGCAGAGACAATCACGACGGGTTCACCCTGTCCGAATTCCTGAGTCGATTCCGTTAGGTGACCAATGATATCATCCGCCTCAGCGCCTGCTGCCCGAATGACCGGATATGCCATTGATTCTTGGATTTCATCCCGGACTGTTGCAATCATTTCAAATAAGCTCGTCCAATCAAGGGGTGATGCCTCTCGCGTCTTCTTTCGATTTGCTTTGTATTGTGGATATGGTCCCTTGCGCCATGAACGATCATCACATGCAATTATCGTCTTACCATATTCATCCCGAAACTTTACATTGTACCTCCTGACTGAATTCAGGATCATGTGACGAATCAAGCCCTCTTCGATTTCTGCCGGTCGGTCTTGTGAGAATATTGCGGCGATGGATATTGCGGAGTAGTCGATGATGGTCATTGTGAGTACTATTATAGACGGTTTTGGCGATTTGTCAACCTCTTTTTTTACCCTTCTGGGATTCGCTTTTTATCTGCATACTTCCGTAAATGTCTTTTCGTTATCTTCAAGGAGATCCAGCCGTTATAGTATTCACTTGAGAGAAGAACCTCACGTTCGATTTGCTCTTTTGCCTCGAGGTAGGAGCATTCTGATTTACTCGCGCACATGTGGAGGATTTGTCGCGTGAAGTTTTCATGTCCACATACCGCGATGTCATTTTTCAATTCATCATTTGACCCCCAATACTCTTTCCAGTCAGATTCCGCGAGATACCGTTTCTTTTTTTTCTTCACCTGCCGGGATTTCATGGACCAAAAAAACTTCTTGCCGATATATTGTCTTCCATTGATCACATTTTGGATCAGATACACGAAACCATAAAACTCTTTTTGGTCAGGGGCAGAGGTATACTCTTCATTCAAAAAAGTCCAGTTATTCATTGACAGGATTCAGCTTAGATGGTATAATTTATTTCTCGAAAGAAGATGAAAGAAGATCAAACTTAATCCCATAAGACAAGGGTCTTAAAGAAGGACAAAGGTTTATCATGGTCAAAGAGAAGAAGCTTCATGGATCTTCTTGAGACTTAATCTTGATTATAATTTCTTCCTTTCCTCTTGGTCCGGTCCAGTGGACGATCTTTGCATCACGATTAAAACCTTTGTATTTGATATCAAGTCGTAGCCACTGGTATTCTGCCGGCATACTGATCACATGCTCCTCGGATTCTCCGATCAGAGTATGCAGCGCTTCCATGTCCCCACGGTCGAGACCCTGCAGGGATCGCTTGCACCATTCTTCAAGAATTTTTGGTTTGTCCTTGAAGACCACAACACCGCTTTGCCAGAACGCCCATTTCTTTTTCTTTGCATAGGCATCACCCGTGAGTCCCAACTTCTCATCCTGTGCATATTGAAAGATATCATCAATGGGTTTTTTTACTTCACAGTCAAGATCCAACCAACAAGTATACTTATATGGGCTTGAAAGCATCGCCTGGGGTTTCATAAACCAGGTTCTCATATCAGGAAGTCGGCCGATATGAATAATTTCGATATCATCTGGTAGTGACTTCCTCATCTTTTTAGCAAGACCGAAGTCAGCAACAACGACGGGGATATCGGGCATATGTTCTCGGACATTTTTCAGCCACCAATCAAGTAACCAAAATTGATTTGCATCGCATCCCGTCAGAATACATTTGCCATCTTTCATATTCTCTGATAGTCTCCAGGCAGATCGTGTTTCATCTTACATCCTCGCTCGGCTTGAATTGAAGAGAATCGATCATCTACCTCGAAGACCCATGGGTAGTGTTCATCCAAGATGAATTGGTCAGATGATAGAAAGGTATCCGTTGGGCCACCCATATCATTTCCTCTTTGGATGATCATTTCCATTGCACTTGGATTAATCGCATACGCATGCGCACCTGGGAAATATCTCTTGGAAAAGAGATTACGAACCCCACTCGTTTTTGATTCTTTATACTTACCGTAACTGGGGTGACCGAGATTCACGAAATGTCGGAATGTAAGATAGTTCGGCATCTCTCGTGTCATTACGGCATCATGTTCAAGGATACCAATCGGACCATCTTGGTTATCAGAACACATCTGCCATAGAGTCCTGTGAGAAAGATGTGCTGCAACACAGCGATCAAGTCTGGCAAATTTATTTGCATGACGAAATCCAGACATGAACTTCTTCTTCGTCATCATACCCTTGACGTAATCACTATCTGGTGTATAGGCTGGAAAGAATGTATACTCCATTCCAAATTTCTCTAGTGATTTTGCACAGCGTTCTGCTGCTTCACATGATTTTTCATGTGCTGGGCAATTGGTATCTTCAATTCGTATAATATGGAATTTCATTATTCTGTAGTAGTAGATCTTAGCATTTGAACATGTGTGTAATAGGTCTTCGTGACACCCAAACCAGCGACGAGTTGTTTACACATCAAAGCATCATTGGGCCAAAAACCGTGTTCATCAACCAGCGACAACATCTGTTCCGCACCTTCTGGTTTCATTATATAGGCTGAGTTACCAGCCAATCCCTGGGGTATGTCGTCCTTATCGACCCATGGAACCTCTTGATACTCCTCGGGGGTATCAAGGATCGTATCATGAAAAGTCTGTGATCTTCTTGTCGCCTTGAGTGGATTGTTGATACCGAGTATACTGAAGTCAGGAGATTCTTCCAAGACCGTTTGAAGATCGAGTTTTCGCACGAATCTGGCATCATGTTCAAGAATCACGATGGGCTTATTCCAATCCGCACACATCTTCCAGAGCTTGTAATGGCTCAGAGCGCACCCAATACGATTACGAATATCAGCGGTATGATATGCCGAGAGGCGCAGTCCTGTCTTCTCATCATATTTCGAACCATGTCTTGGGTAGGTCCATTCATTATCGAGTTGCTTGAGTTCTTCTTCGGCATGATCCTTATCGACTGCCGGAAAGAATTCTGGGTAGAATGAATTGCCTATCTGCTTTGAAGATTCTGAACAGATTTTGGCTGCTTTTTCGGATATCTTATTTCCCTTGAGTGTTATGATGAAAACTTTCATTTTATCTTCTAAAAACTAAAACCGTTCCTCGCTGCGTGATATCTTTAGAGAATCTTTTTTCTATTTTGAAACCACATGATGTTATCATATTCTCTACTTCTTTCAATGTGGCTTCTAGTGGATCTGCTGGAATACAGATACTACACTCTTCAGCGTATTCTAAGTATATCCTACCATGTTCATTCAACTGATCACCCCAAACTTTGATTGTTTCTTCTGGACATATTGAATGATCAAATGCATTCGAATAGACTATGTCAAATTTACCAATCCATTCTTCTTTGGGTTTACTGAAATCGTGTTGAACCGTCATTGGATACTTGGTGGCAGTATCACTTATTTCTGTTCCAATGACATAAGACTTTGGAAACTGCTGTAGGAACATTTTTTGTTCTGCACCATTCCTTGTTCCATGACACAAGACATTCGATGCTTCTCTTTGATTATCGCAGATCTGTCTGATTGTTGATTTTCTGGCGAAAACCCACCCTTCCTTTATTTTATTCGCTGCGGTTTGAATCTCAACATATTCATCATAATCTTTGTATTGATAAATTTTCATACTCGCCCTATTGTCATTGCACCAACATTATCACCACACTCTTCGATGATCTTCCACCCATTTCCACCACACCATTTCTTAATCCCCGGTCCAATATCAGATGGTTGTTTATTGACAATTGCGGTATCATGAAAAATGATATATTTGTGGGTGACCGGAGCATGTAAGTCGAGTTCTTGAACTGTCCAGCTCCATCGGTGGAGAGAATCGATCATCAACATATCAGTGGGAACTGCACATCGCTTATCAATTGAACTCATTTCATATACATTCAATGATAAACCCCTCTTTTTGCAGTAATCCTCAAAGAGATGTTTCTGCGCGTTATATTTCTCAAGCGTGTGATCAATGAAGTGAACCATTTCTGCCCCCGCAAGAAGTGCGGCAGCTGCACTAGCACCTTGATGGGTTCCTAATTCTTTGTAGGATTCACACTCGCCCATATACCTCGATATCATATCATGATGAGCGCAGTAGTGGGGACCGTGATTCTTGGGATCTTCCTGTTGGGAACGAATAGAACTATAGAAATCTTCTAGGGTATCTATGTTTTCAATTGTTGCTGTTAGCATATAATAGATTCTTTCACAAGTTGTCTATAATTATCTATCTTATTCCTCTTGGGTCCCTGTGGCGTCACCTTTGTGCGAATATGAATGAATCCAGGGACCTTCTTTGGTAGGAAACTACATTGGCACCATCTTCTATTCATCTTCGAAAATGGGACCTTTGCTTTTCCCGCAAGTTGAGCAATGATTCCCTCATCCTCATAGTGATATGCCTCATTGTAGAAATCCATCCAAGAATCATCTTCCGGGAATTGTTCTCTCATTTTCACTCTGGTATCTGTATCCAGCTTATAGATGGCACCACCCCAATAGGGTTCTCTTATAGAAATTCGTCTGGTATTTGATAGTCTTTTGTGTAATCTCTTTTGCACATCTTCATAAAGACCAATCCCCTTTTCAACTTCAAAGATATTTTCATCAAGATCCTTTGTGGCAAACATATCGATGTCAACCATTAAAACCTGATCATATGAATCGAATCTTTCGTTCAACATATGAACCTTTTGGCAAGGTGCTGTGAGATGCTTACGAAATGGAAAACCCGTGATGAGCTCATGATCCGCACCAACATAGTTGGCATACTGTTTCATATTCTCCAATGAGAGTTTATCAAGGTCTCGGAGTTCACCTGCGAAGTGTTGTAGGATGATGTTCATATTAATGATTTGGGAAATCCTTTGGAACGGGGATATTCCATTCATCAACGGGTTTGTTTGTGATATCCCATAGAGCCTCTTCGGGCCAATCATCAGCAGTCCTAAACATGATATGAACGAACTTCGTCTCAGCAGTCCTCGAATCACCGATCTTTGCTTTGGGCTTTGACCCCACCTTATGCATATAAGCATTCCAGCCATTATGCATTGATTCAAATTCAAAACCGTCCATATGAATAAAGGCAGAGGCATAATCTTGGTAAAGGTAATAGAATTTTGGGAAACCAGTGCTACGAATTACGTCAACATATTGTTGAAAGGATGGCCATCTTTCCTTTGCCTTCTTGAGTCCATTCTTTGAGAAGATCATGACCCCGGTGTTATATACCATTGGTCTTTTCTTTTCATCATACGAATAGTCAATACCCCACTTATTTTTTAGCACCTTGGTCCATGCCTTATCCTTCGCTGAAACGATACCAGCAACATTATAGATCTCACGATAATGTGGTTGATTAGGTTCAGAACAAATGCCGATATCTTTTCCCTTATGAGCATCAAATAGATTCTCTTCAAGTCCTTCAACCGGAAATACATCAACATCAATTAGCGCCACATTATCATACTTATCGAATGATGAATCAACCAATGGATTTGCTGGTTCATAATAGATAGGTACATTTACTGTTTTACTGGCAATATCTATGTTATAATCGAATCGATATTCGGCACCAATCCTTTCTGCATAGGATTTCATGAGCTTTGAACTTGCCTGAACTCCCGGTTTGAGTGGACCCTTCCAGTATTGATAAATTATGTTTTTCATGTATTATTATGTATAAATTGTTCTGCCGCACTTATTCCAGATGATACTGCTTGATGCATGTCAATATATGCATAGTTTCCACAGCGACCAACGAATTTCATTTTCTGTCCATCCACCTCATTAAGGTATCGTTTATAGGTCTTCCTGTTCTCTCCATTAATGTCTTTTACAGGATAGTATCTCTCATCGTTATTGTCTTCGTAATCACACGGTTCTTCATATGTGAGTGTTGTTGAATCAGATACACCATGATTGGGGAAATTCTTCCATTCAGTCATTCGTGTGTGTTTACCGGAATGAGTGAAATTCACGACGGATACTGGAAGTATCTTTGTCATTGGGAGGTTGATATTATTGAATTTGATCGACCTATAGGGAAGCTTACCGTGTTTGAATTCAAAGTAGACATCAATTGGCATACAGTTGAACACATACTCATATTCTTTCTCCATTGATTTCTCAAATCCAGTGGATAATTTGACTGAAATGTTGTCATGATCAAGTATATTATGAAATACTGATGTGTATCCATTAACGGGCATCAACTGATATCGAGCATTCGGAAAATAGTATTCATTATCATCATCCCTGATTGGTATTCTATCTAAGATCTTTGGATCAAGTTCTTCGAGTTCCAGACCCCACATTTTCTTTGTGTATGGCCTAAAGAAAGTATCTAGGAGATTCTCTTTTCCAACGATATCTGTAGTTTCCCTATTCACAGGAAGTGTCACATATCTCCCGTCACTCAATTGAGCTTTTACCTTGTGTTTGTATTCAGACCATTCACCGAATCTCTTTACCCAATTAACAACCTTTTCGTTATTAGTATGAAAGATGTGCGGACCATATGCATGAATTCTTATGCCCAATTCGTTATCATAATCATATGCATTCCCACCGAAGTGAGGTCTTTGATCTATAACATCACATGCGATCCCATTCTCAGCAAGAGTTCTGGCAATCGATACACCAGAGAATCCGGCACCAACTATTAAAATCCTTTTCATATATTAGTTGAATACAGTGTAGTATTATCAACCATCTTGGGGTTGAATTCCTGGATATACTGATCTCTGTTCAAGTTAGTATCAATGAACTGATTCTTTAGGACAGAGAAGGATTCTGTCCTCTCTCCAGTCTCTTGCCATGAGGGGTTCACACAAACATTATCTTTATGTAAAGATGCCAACAAGACCATGGTCTCATATGTGGGTAATGCATACTCCTCGGTTAGAAAAACAGATTCATTGCGTGCAGATTTCACGGCATCATTCCTGGGGATAAAACTGTATTTGTAATTCTTTAGGGTGTTCTTTGGACATTTCATACCAGTACATTTGGTAAAAATGAATTCGATCTCTGGGTGTTTATACATCAAGGGCATCCAATACTCAACGAATGATTCGTTGTTACTGATATCTGAGATGATAGAAGTACTCATGGTTTTCTCGCCTCAATGATTGCAGAATGTGCGGCACGAATTCGACATGGGGTATCAATATGATTGAATGACTTAAGGCCACTCTTTCCATACGGCATTTGCTTAACATCAACAAAACCTAGATCTTCATGCACCTTGATGATTTCTTGTATTCCCCAGAGATATCGATGTTCACCATTTTGATATAGAAGACCCAAGGCGCATTGTTCTCTCTTACCTCTATGTTCATTTCCCGCGGGTGCAAACTTATGTCGAGTGACATAACGAGCATGATACTGCTTCACGAAAAACTCTTCGGCAGGAGATAACTTCTCTTCACTGATTAACTTCTCAACGAAATCATAAGGCGGCCAAATGGTCCTGACGATACCACCCGGTTTGAGTAATCGAAGGCATTCTTTTAGATAATTAAGCCCCTGATACTTGAAGATGTGTTCAATGAAGTGTTCGCTGTAAATCCCATCAAATGTATTGTCTTCATACCCCTTGATGGGCAGATTGGTCATATCATAGACCTCTACTCCACTCTTATCATATTTCTCAACATCTCGTAGAGCTGTCCATTCCGGTCCTCTTTTTCTTTCTGCTGCTATCTCTAGGTATCTCATGTCATTCTTCTCTTATGCGGTCCAATATAGTGATTTATCTTTCCATCAAGCTTCTGATAGGAAGAGAGTCTATTCCAACTAGTATCTAATTCAGTGACATTGAATACTGGTTGAGATAACTGGAGATTGATATACATCTGCTCTGTGTATCGTGTGTGGAGATAGTAATCATCAACTGATTTGAAGTGTTTTCTGGCTTTCTTCCTACCTTCTCTTGACCATAATTGAAATCCACCGTTCAGATATCTGAAATTCTCTCCTGGATAGAGTTTAGATTTAGGAAACACCCAGTCTTCGCCAAACAGCTTTTTACCATAGGAGATGATACCTCTCTCATGTCCAGGTGCATCCATCACCTTTGATAGCCAGCTTTTCTGGCGGGTATGAACACCCAACTCATGGACCATTGCAACATCACTGAATTCGATTTCAAAAATATTCTCTTTCGTGTTAACAAGCATATCCAAATCCAGACAGAGAATGTTATCATACTCATCAAAGGATTCATCATATACGAGTCTCAGTGAATCGAGTCTTGGATCTAGGTGCTTGAAATGCCTATCATGAGATAGAACATATTCAGCACCACAATGCTTTGCATAACTTGATGCCGATTCAGAACCGGTTCTTGCCCATTTAGGCATTTCTACTCCACCATAATGAGAATCACCTGCCTCATAGGGTATGTAATATTGAAATAGTAGATTTTTCAAACTTTTCGTGTCTTTTTCATATACCAAAGATTATCTATCCCTGGTACTTTATATTCTGGTATTAGCTCTTCTACAGCACGTTTTACACCTTCCCAGTCAATATCATGTCCCACGATGTATCCACCCGTTTTAACTTTCGGTGACCAAAGAGTGATATCTTTTTTTACTCCCTCGTAACTATGATCTGCATCAATAAAAATAAAATCTAATGATTCATCTTCAAATGAATCACATGCATTTTCAGTAAAACTCCTATGTAAAAATACTCTTTCTTCTAGTCCATTCGACTCGATCAAGCTCTTTACACTTTTTAGACTTTCGCTATCTGGAAATTTCGATAAATCCTTTTCATTTTGCCATGCGACATATCCATTTTTGCCTAAAGCCCACATATCAACACCATGAATGATCAAAGATGGATTGTCATGTGCCAAAAAAGTTAGATTCATCCCCTCTTTTACACCCAATTCAACACCAAGTGTATAATTATTTTCACGAATAAGTTTGGATAACCATCTCGTGCGACCTCTCACTCGATGTCTCATACTTTCCCTCCGGAGGTCAATCGGTCGATATCATCATGCAATAAATCTGCCCAATAAAGCTCAAATGCAATGCCATCCTCTAGCCCAACGAATTGGTGATACATACCAGGTCCCACCTTCATGAAATCATCTGGGCCCAAGATGGTTTCGTCACAATGGTCATCACTGTTCTGCCATACCCGAACCTTCATCTTTCCACTCACGACATAGAAGCCGTTACTCTTAGATTGATGTCGGTGCTCACTACATTGATACCCCGCCTTGAAATCTATACGATGAAATTCCAGTGACGCATTTTTGAATATCTCTTGAGTTTTACCCCATGTTTTACCGGAAATCATAATTCGTCATCATCTTCTGTATACTCGTCGCCGATCTCTATCGCACAGAATGGACAGATCAAGGGTTCTTGAATTTCGTGATCATCATTTTCCACACCATTGTCGATGGCAAAATCGTGCCATTCAATCGTATATGAAATCTTACACGAACCGCATGTATTGTTTATCGTCATCGTATTGGACAAGCTCCTCCTTCACATTCTATACCCTCGATCATCTCATTGGATGTCTGTATGTGTAGAATGGGTTTGACTTTCTTAACCATCTTCTCATATTGATCTGCATCAATTTCTTCATATGGTGCTTGAGTGAAACCATGATCAGAGTGAAGAAGGAATGAGACACTCTTGATATGATTTTTGAAATTCTTTGCCAACCAATCTTGAATCACGGGAAGTTCTTCTTTGTGATAATAGACAGTACAGGATACAGCATTATCTGCCCAATTAGATTGCAGTGTCTTGATAAGCTCAAGTTGATCGATTGCACTCATGTCTTTGGCAACTGTAGCAGTCTTATCGAATTCACATGGAAATTCAACAATCACGGTATCGTGGTTTTCAGTTCCATCGAAGTTCTTTGCAAATTCAGTATGATAACCACGCCCTCGACACACATCGATAAGCGTATCGGTTGCTGCCATTCGAATACGCCGAATAAAGTATTGAGAGAATGCAGGGTGAACGCCTGGAGTCGAACCCGCGAGTATACTGAGAGTGCCACTAGGTTTAACGGTCGTCAACTTAATGGATGGATTGTGCCCATGTTTCTCGGAGTATTTCTTATCGAACTCACGAAGTTTCTGGTAGGTGTAATCCAGCCAATCCAATTTGTGTTGAGACTGACATATACCCGTCACACCCAGCCCAATACGCATGTTCTTGTGGACAATCTTGTTGGTCTCTTCATGAATGAACGGTAGCGCGCAGATTGCTTTCTGCGCCTTGTAAAGCAACTTCGCGCATTCATACATCTCTTCCTTGGATTCGAGGTTGTTGAGATACAGTTCGCTTAGATTGCAGCATTCATAATTACCCAAAGAAATTTCGCCACAGGGATTGGTTCCCACGACGTTATCTTTATTCGTTGGATACATTTCTGAATTGCGAAGGCTGCCGTCGGAAATTCGCCCATACTTTTCTGACAGGGGAAGATTGAAGAGACCATAGGGTTCGCCTGTACCAGCATAACCCTCCCAGAAAGCAGCTGATGTATGGTCATAAGAGTCACAGTAGATAGTATTGTTGGACATCGCCCGATGGTTCGGAATACCACCCAAGTCCCACCGCTTTGCTCGCATGAAGAGAAAGTCATCAGGATCGCCAATTGCAATCTCGGCAGAGCGACGAACATTACCAGCAACAACAACACTTCCAATGATATTACAGATATCAAGCACATCCACTGACCGAAGTTTTTTACCTTCACGACTCTTAAAGACCTCACCGATTTTCGTGATACCATTAATGAGGATAGAGGGACCAGAGGCAGTGCCACCGAAACCACGAATCTTCTCACCAGCACCACGAATCAAGATAGTCGAATACGTGAAACCCTCGCCTGTCACGAACCAGGAATCTAAGACCTTACGCAGAAGATAGACCCAACCTTCACGAGAATCCGGGACAATGAAGTCAGCATCATTCGTTGCCTTCCCATCTAGTTCATCATGCGTAATCTCGACATCATTCTTGATCCGAGGCAATTCGTGGATATCTTCGCGACGAACAGAGAAACCAACACCGCCACCAAGCATTAGATTCTCAAATAGGAATGTGAATGCCTTTGGTTCATTCATCTGGGCGAACCAGCAATTCAGAAGAGAGTTGGCACCGAATCTTTCGATTGTAGGAGTTCCAAGCTGCCAGAGCATTCTCCCGGCAAAATTGCATTTCAGATTGAAGATATAATCAAAAAGCTTTTCAGCTTCTTTCTCTGTGTATTTGGCACCGAGATTCTGCGCACCGTTGACACACCTCTGAACGGTCTCATGCCATTCTTCTGATGTTCCATCGTCCTTTAAGCGAGCATATGTGCGCTTGTAAACGATGTATCCGAGTCCATTGAAACCCCATTTTGGGGATTTGTTTGCATATGATGTCGTGAATTCGTCAGAAATAATCTTTTGCATATCAGTTCATAAATTATATCATAAAATGTTCCATGTGTCTATCAAAACCACCTTATCTATATCAAATAAGGTCTTCACTATCAGTAAGACCATCTTTCCCCTTTGATATTTTGAGTTTTTCAAGCGGTTTTTCGATGTCCATATTCGCAAGTCGTTCATTCTGTATCACCAATTTTGTGCCACCTGTCACAACGCCATCTTTGACTTCGTAGAGAAAGAAGACCGTCTTGGTGATACCAACACGAACGATTCTTCCGGGTCTACCGTTGAGAATCACGATATCATCTTCGTTGTAATCGTTTCCGAGGAAAACGAAGATACCCGCGGCGAGTTTCTCAAGTGTTGATTTGAAAATGAGTGTGAATAAACCAGCAAAGAATAACCAAGAATTACTTTTTACGAACTGTTCGAGTGCCGTCTGAAGAATGCTTGTTTCGTTTTCCATTTGTTTGCCTTTGGATTGTAGTAGATTGTTCATCACTATCCATATCAAACTCAGAACGAAATGGCATTGGTTTGGTTGCAATGGAGCTGACACTTGTCATCTCTTTCACGTCACCTTCAGTTACGTAGATTTTTTGCAGAGTATTACGATGCGTGACCTCAAAGATTGAGACATCGAAGATACTGCCCACTGGTTGAGGTCTGTGGACCTCGATAAGAGTATTCTTGAGTGCAAGAATCTGTCCGGTCTTAGGAAGAGCAATATCATGTTTCAGTTGATATGTGCCTTCTGGTAGATAACCACAGTCATCGACCAAGAGATAACTCTCAGTAAGATCTAATTTCGTTGGATCAATATCATATGCCTCTTGCAGTATCTTTGCGATATCAGTATCAGTAAGATCGGTCTTTTCCTTGATTAACCAGAATGCCGCAAGATAACGAGCGATGGTCGATTTGCCCAATGGGATTTTCGCCATCATCCGCCGAATATTGAAAACCAAGCGATGGAAAATAGTATATCCTGACTTCTCTTCCGATGTCTCTGGCTTCTTGAGTCGTTTACCATTTTCGTCAACGACACCTACCTTGAATGCTGCTGTCTTCTCCCAGGGCATTGTCAGAAGCCGGAGAAACCTCAACGCGTAAATTGTATCTGCACCTCTTAAAAATAGTCCCATTTTAAATTTCCTGTAGTTGTTTCGCGATATTTAAATCGATTGTTGTATGTTTCTGTTGATCTTCACTTAGATAATTCAAAAAGATAAGGAATGTCTTCAATATTCCATGAAGATCATCATCTATCCTAAAGAACATCATTCGATTGGCAGCTGGAATCTCAAATACATTGTATACCACGATGATGTGATTCAATAACAATCTGATGTTTATCTCACGCGTGTCTTTGTATTTTCTTAGTAGTCGGAGGATATACTTGAATCTTGATATATCATCCTCGAAATCCTCCATACAAAGACACTTATGATTCTGGTAGTGTCGAGCAGCATACAGTTCAAAATTCTTATTCGTTAATTCATCAAATAGTCTCACAAACCTTATTTATGAAACCAGTTAAACCATGCAGTCATAAAGGCGCCTACGATTGCTACAAAGAAGGTGACGACTGTATTAAAAAAACCCTTCTGAAACTTAAACTGTTCTGTCTGCACAATTTCCATTTTATTGATTCGATACTCATTGGTGTGATTCTTCTCCACCATTTTCTTGGTGTGTTTTTCAAGATTAGAGACCTTTTCCTCGGTTCTCACGCTTGTAACCAATAATGCTTCAATTTTCTCTTCCAGTTTATTATAACGATCTTCAGTCATGATTCTCTATAATTTGTATTTTTAGGTCTGATGCATTTTCACCCTTCATTAATCGATGGTATACATTTCTAACTATACTATAGGTTTTATCGACAATCAATTCAATAGGCATTTGATTGTCGATCTGAATAAACCAATCAGCTCCATCTAGTATCTTTACTTCTCTGTCTCTCCTGTCTCGGTGCCATACCAATTCATCCGTATCAACATCAGCACAAAAGCATCTTTCAATGCTTTGATCATCATGAATCGTATCACGGTATGACATCACCAGAAGAATTTACCGCCGCCTTCAAGACCCAATGACTTGGCGAACCACGGTAGACGACAAGACCAATAACCTGGTTTTGTCTTATCATTTTTAGTATCACACTTGTGTCTTGCTACAAAACTTTTCCTTGCTGCTAGATCATTGATCTTTACCTTCAAGCCAGATGTATCACCAAATTCCACCTTGATGACATTGCCTTTGTCATTCTTGACATAGACATAAAATTTCTTATTCCCACCACGTTTGGGTTTATTGAGTTCTTTCTTCTCTTCTTCTGCAACCATTGGAATATCAAGTAAAACCTCAGTATCTTCATACATTCCAGTATACCCAATATCTGATTTCAGTAATGATTTGTCTTGATCATCGAGCAGTGATTCATCGAGGTTACGTGCCTCACAAAAGAACTGAATGTATGCTGGAGAACCAATTCTAAAGATGTTATCACTGAAAGGTATCGACTCCCGTAAATGGTAGTCGATACCCTCCTTGATAACCTTATAATCAATAAAAGAAATCATTAATCAACATGTTCTTGTGTTACACCCGAATCTATCTCAACGGATTCATGCTTCGTCCGGCCGAAGCGAGGATCATCCTCGTCTAACTCAGTATCTTCGGTATCTTCGGTATCCTTAACCATCTCCTTGGCCTTTGCATAGGCGAGCTTCTTGAGCTTCTCACGAAATTCCTTCCGGCGACCATCGAGCCCGGTGGTCCCCTCTTTCATACTCATCTGCTGTGAAAGAAAGAATCCAACCGTGCCCTTTGCGGGTTTCTTACCAGAATCGAGTTCTTCAAGAGCAGTAAGAATATCTTGGCCCTTGAAGGCATCCATGTAAGATTCAAACTCTTTTGTATTCTTAACCTTCTTGGTGAGGTCAACCTTGGCTTCTTCAAGTTCAACGGATTCTTTCTTCTCATCATCCGCTTCCCAACCAGCATCAATCTCATCATAGAACTTCTTTTCGTCATCACCCTTGAGTTCGGATGGGGATTTCACTCCATATTTCTTGAGAGTATCATTGAAGAACTTCTGATATGCTTCTTTGTCACCTTTTTCTTCATTCACGG
>TARA_R110000737_G_scaffold209813_1_pt1 | contig 26119 bp, 31 predicted proteins | sample TARA_R110000737 | Tara Oceans TARA_R110000737 (sample SAMEA4398027) | marine metagenome | biome: Polar Biome; feature: [SRF] surface water layer (ENVO:00010504); material: water (ENVO:00002006), including particulate matter (ENVO:01000060) such as... | depth 5 m | reverse complement strand
CATATCAGGCTCCAGACACTCTCAGTGCCGGCACGGTGGATAAACCCCTTTGACCAGGACAACGCATGGCATCAATGGAAGAAGTTCTGTGACCTGGTTGCAGAATACATTGGTCGAAGACGCATCTATGGCGAATTCATCGGAAATGAGCAGAACACATCGCAATGGCGTGAGCTCTTATATCGCCTGATAGATCCAAGTCTTGGAAAGATTATCAATCCACCCCGCATGTTCCGGTGGCTGGGCATGAACAGCACATGGATAAAACTAACCCCGCTGACACAGCGCGAACCCAAAAGTCTTGGCCCGCCCGTTCTGGATGAAACCGACATCGAATTTCTGCAGCGACAGACACATCAACGAAAGGTGGCAGAGGGGCCAATGATCCAGCTGGAAGGCACTCGACCATGACAGCCAACTGCACTCTTAACGGCCATTGCCTGCAGGTCGATCTGTCCTTCCCGACAACGCCGTCAGGATGGTGAAGGAACCCCATTGCAATCGGGTAGGCGGGCGTGTAGCCCGCCTACCGTAATTAAGCTAGATGATACCGTGATGTCTCGCCCACTGCGTCAGCATGGCATCTACTTGAGCAAGGCGGTCAAGATTGCGGGCATGAAGGCTAGTGACCAATTTGCCAAACCAAGTGTCACTTACGCCTGTCATCGCGTGACGGGCAGTAAGATCAGCAGAGTGCTGAAGACTACGCTGAGCATCAGCAACCAAGGTCATCATTTGTTGGTAGGTCGTCGTTTGTATGTTCATGGGTTTAGTTTCCTCTTTGATACGGGGCACGACATGTGCCCTCATATCTATTTATGCGAATTGCGGTTTTCGGGCCCAATAAGGGGCCAAAACCGCAAATTCCACCTGGTGCAACTGCAAGCGTGAGGAAAGAACATGGCGCAGCGTGCTCGGAACCATGAGACCAATGTCTATGCCTTTCAGGCATCTGATGAACTCTGGTCGCTTTGGAAACAGGAAGCCAAAGATGGCCGTCTCACACTGCCCTGCTGTGGCGGCACTGCCGTACCACGCGAGCATCCAGTGTCCGGTACCAGGTTCTTTTCTCATGCCCCTTACGCTGCACGAACATGCGAATGGAAAGCGACAGGCGCTCTGCAAGAGGATCTCGTAAATGAGGCTTGTGCGATCCTCGACAAGTTGGGCTGGAAGGTCGAAACGGATTGCTGGATCGAAAATGTCTCGATCGACATTCTTGCAACCCATCCGAACAATGGTGATCAGGTCGCACTGATGATCGAAACCGCGTCACAAGCGGACCGGCCAGACGATGTCCTGATCGCGGAAAACGAAATCCTCCACTATACAGAGTTGCGCAGCGTGCTCTGGCTCGTTCCGAGCTCTCGAATTGGCATGCTGGATTACCAGCTGATCGCCCTTCCCTATCAAAAGACCAACGACTATTCAGACAATACAATCCGAATGGCTGCAGATCTTCTGCATGAATGGTTCGATCGCATCGATGAAATCGTGCCGATGGAGGTTACGGCCGACAATACGCGAAAGCGACTGCGTAATATCCACGAGCCCCATGGTCCAGCTCCCACGCCTGGCGCATCGAACGCTCCGCCCACACGGGTCGATCAGGATCCCGAGTGGCATGACGGCACTGGCAGTGTCGGTGCGCCCCGGGCAAGATGTGAACGGCTGATCCGGTTGGCCCATCGATGGCTTGGAGAGGAGCGTGCCAGTCAGTGGCTTCAAAAGCCAATTGCCGAACTTGACTGCAGCCCGATCGAGGCTGCACAGATATCTGCGATCAGTTATCTTCAGGCGCAAGATAACCTCAGAGCCGCAACAATGATAAATGACGATCAGACGGAACTGTTTTAATGGCTCCAGTATCAAGAACATGGAAAAGACGAGCCGGCTCCTGAATGAAGAGCCGGCTTGAAGCTGTTAGAGATCGTCATCGTAATAATCGTCGTCAACGGACCCGTCTGTATCAAACTCAGGCCGACTAAAGGCTACACGTCCGGCAACACGTTCCATTGTCATGTGAGACACAAAAGCGATTTTGTGTCCCGAATAGACCTTATCTGGGTCCTGTTCGCCATTGAGAGAACCTTTGAGCGTCGCGGCAAAACCGTATTCGGTCACGTCAATATCGCACTCGTCGATATATAGCTCATCGAAATAGGCATTTGTTGTTGCCATTTCGCCCCCGAGTGCGTCCTCGATAACCATCGGGTCTTCTTGAATATAGACGTTGATCGGATCACTGAGATCTCGATCCAGCCACACATCCCCGTCAAAGTAATTATTCTCCATGATAAACGTGGACAGCTGCCTGGCAAGCTCATCGTTCGATGGCAGATCGACGGGAAGGTCTTTCAATTTTTCCCGCCGGCTGTCCATGTTCAAGAGATCGGGAATGAGGATGTAAGCCTCATCAAGCGCACTTAATGGATAATGCTCTTCAGAGCGCAGGGCTGCTGCTGTTTTATAACCGAAGTAAGCCGCAACCAACTCATGAGCATGACCTGACCGCAATTTTCCGGACGGAAGGTTGCGGTTTGAGTGGCGCAAATAATCTGCGCATATTTTTGCGATAGACATGACAATCCTGTTCACATCGGCATCTTTGAGGGGTGATCGCAAGCGCTTTATGAACACCCTGCGCCGACTGAAAGGTTGCCGTACAGGTGCTTTTCAAAAAATAAACCGTCTTTTGGGTCGCTTGCAGCCCTGGCTAACTCGGTTCCAATTACAACAATACCCGAGACGAGTTGAGCTGGCAACGCCCTATGCATGGTTACCTGCAGGCGCAAGATTTGCTTAGAGATGAATGTTTGGCTGCAAATACACAAATATCATTACTTTGACCGGAAGTTGCCCCATGCAAAATGCAACGCTTTCTTCTCGCCGACCCAGCTGCAGCACCTTCTCAGACCTGCTGATGTTGCATGACGCAACAGCCGCGCAATTCGCAGTAGAACAATGTTTCGGTTTCCCCGAGATGGTCTCTAATTAGCACTCAATCAATTGCTGAGGACGAATGATGACAGATGCTGAAATATTGAGAGCCGTTCTCACATTTCTGAGATAGAAACCAAGCGACTTGACGCGCCTGCTTCAGCTTGAGGGAACACATGACCGATCAACAACACATCGTTGGTTGTCGGGAAACATCCCTGTCCCTCCCCACTCAAATGCGGTGCCCTTCCTGTCACAGCTTCTTATGCAATTCCGTGCTCCCCTTTTATTCGGGCAATCCGCCCGACTCTTTGAAGGAGGGAACAAGATGCGTAAAAAACCGGAACTGGTACAGCTTCTTGAACTGGCTCTTAAGGAAGCGACAGCAGAGAAAAGATATTGCTTTGTTGCCTGTTACCTGAGGGCCGCTCTTGAAACGGCACAGGAATCCAAAGAGATAAAAAAACCATCCTAACCCGGTGATGACATCGAGCAAACAAAGGGGCTGTTCGCATTAACCGAACAGCCCCTCTTTTTCTGGATTGACTTAAAAGATTGAAACCTGCTTGCCGACCAATAAAGCCTCTGGAACGAACCGATATGGCTCAGAGAAAACCCGACTGTCCACCGAGTTGTCCCGATTGTCGCCCATGACAAAATACTGTCCGGCCGGCACATGATACAGCTCAGTGGTGTCAAGCGCACCATGATCTCCATATGCCTCTACAATACGATAAGATCGAGAACCCGACAGCGCCTCCAGATAGGACGGAACACTCACCGACCTGTCTCCTTCCGAAGGAAGCAGGAAATCGTCTGTACGGGATCGGCCTATAGGCTCGTCGTTCAGATAGAGACGGCCACCTTTTAACTGCACCGTATCTCCCGACAAGCCGATAATGCGCTTGATGTAAAACTGCGCCTCATCCGAGGGCAACCGAAAGACAACAACGTCACCACGCGACGGCACCGACTGCAGCCAGCCCAGAGACGAAAAGGGTGCGGTGACCCGATAAGACAGCTTCGACACAAGCACCCGATCACCCGGAGCAAGCGATGGCTGCATGGAACCTGATGGGACAAGAAACACATCAAAGCTTGTCGCCCGGACCAGCCACACCATCGCAACCAATATCACCGAGAATTTAATCCATCGAACCACGCGTTTCGATACTCCATGTATGCCATCCAACCTGCAATGCCCCGAGGGATTGACGGACAAAGTCTATCGCGCGACGTGGCTCGGTGCATTATTTAAAATATGCAATTGCAATTTTTCTTGTAGTTGCATATTTTCAAGCAATTCTATCCTTCTTTGGAGGTTGTTTTGCCACACTCGGATATTGACCCTGATCTCTGCGCCCTACAAGCCGGATCGCAACTGCAAGCGTTCTTGCAAAGCCTGCGCGATGGCGGCGAACAGATACGGGTATCTGGGGGGAAATGCTGGCGAGACCGAACGCCTCTAGAAATTGAAAACCATCCTAGAGGCCATGCATGACAGCGACCGTCAAACCTTCGCGCTTTTCTCTCGGTCGCCTGGCGCCCGGTGTGCTGCTGATGGTCGCTTCGGCAAACCTTGCATTTCCGCAATACGACTCAGCTCTCAATTGGATTGGCGTCTGCTGGGCATGCGCGACATTCCTACACATGGCATGGAACCAAGCGAAAAGCTTTCATGCCAAGAGCAAGCATGCCTCTCCCAAATTCATCTTTAGCCTCAGCTTTGATCAGCGCCCGGCACAACCAACAAAGGACGACTAATAATGGAAACCTCTGCATCGTCGGCCACAGCCTCAACCGACCACACCAAAACGACCTCGCCTTCGTCACACGCGGTTTCCGGACGCAATACGCGTCGTTCCGTCAGTTCCGTGGCGACAGCGCGCGAGAAACTACAAAAGGCGATGGCGGGTGCGGAAGAAACGTTGAATGAAGTCCGCGATTGGATCCGCGCTCATGATGCCAATGCAACTGCAACCCCTGACAAATCAGCGGCTGTTCTTGGCAATCAACTCCGAGCCAAGCTCGACAAGGTTTCGACCACGCAAGCGGACCATGATGATGCTCGGAAGAAAGCAGCCAGCACGACACTTGCCTCCGCGATTTCTGTCATCAATCCGAACATCGATCTCGAAGAAATCGAAATGATGATTAAGAGCGGGACATCTGCCCAAGAGCTTGCGCGAGCACTTGGTGCAAAACTAAGCGAGGCGGCAGATGTCTGATGACGATGATCTATTGCGGATTGAAGAGGTCGGTTATAAGAAGCCGAGTTCACAGGATCTAAGTGATGTGTCCGAAGATATTCGGGCCTGGCTGGGTCGTCAGAACGTAAAGATGACGGCTGACATTGAATTCAATCTGACCGCGGAATTGCATCAGGCCGGCGCTGCTCTGCCCTGGCTTATTCGCGCTTACGCGGACAGCACACGCATCGCCCGGTCAAAGCCAATCGAGAACGCCAAGAAAGAGAAAGACACTAAGGACCGTTTTACGATCCTGATGTTTATTCTCCTATGTTGCATTGGCGTTGCATCGTTTGCCCCAATTCTCAAGGTGTTCATTGTCGCAGGCCCAATCGCTGCAATTTGTCTGTGGTTCTTGGTTAAGCAGGTGCGCGGATTATGACAAACTACACCGCTCCCTTTTTCAACGAGCTTTACCAAATCAAGTATGCCTTCTCTACGGGCGTTTTTAATACGCTCGCTCCGTCTATGTTGAACTTACTTAGAACCGGCGCCACGCTCTACATAACCCTCATTTTCTTCAGCATGATTTTTCAGCCTGAGAAAGGCAAGGAAAGAGCTGAAGGCTTGAAGGTCTCGATCGCCTGTTTTGTCCTGGCCATCCTTTTGCTGTCCCAGACGGGGACAACATCAAATGTGCTAGACGTATTTTGGGCCATCGAAGACATGTCGCTGGCGATATCAGTCGAAATTCTGCGATCCTTACCAACGTATGGTGGCGGGAATGGCTTGCCATATCCATTAGACACAGAAAGCGCCAAGGTCATTGTCGGCGGAGAGACTGTGGTCAATGGTTATGCAGTGCTCGCGTCTTTGATCGAGCAGCAGATGTTAGACATTCTAGCGATGATGAAGGATATTGCTTCTAGGAGGAGTAGTACAATATTGAGCCCAGGTGCCGTCACCCGCGTGGTTATGTGCATTCTCGGGATGCTGCCTTTCCTCTTCGTGCTCGGCATATTTGCAGCGTTCATGGCAGAGGCCATGTTTAAGTATGTTGCCATGGCAACAGCCACACCGATCCTGATCACGTTATATCCGGTTAAATTCTTCCGTCCTTTTGCCACAGCGGGTATTCGTATCCTGATTGGCGCGTTTTTCACCCTCGTATTCGCGGCCGGCGCCATGGGCTTTACGATCGTTGCTATCGATAATTTCAAGAAGGAGATAGAGGTAAAGCTCGCTACTTCCCGGACTTCCGGCGTTGAAAGTCTTGCTTATAGAGTTTGGTGCGATCCTGGTTATGCCTTCGATCTCCCGCGCACAGCGCTGGGTTCACTGACCTACTACACCCAAAGTAGTCCGGGGATGGAAGCGGAGAAAATGGATGCGAAGCAATGCAGTCAAGCTCAAGAGCTCGCGAATGAAGGCGACTGGATTGTTCTTAGCCCACCCTATTTAATGCTTATCGTCGTCGGCTTCCTGTCCGTGCTTCTCCACCTCTCGGCTAAAACCCTCGCGTCAAACATTTCTGGCGCCAACGATGGCCCTGGCCCTGCTGCGGCGGTCGTTATGGGGGCCAAGATGGCCGCTGGTGGTGGCGCGGCCGCGGCTATTAAATATGGCGGCGGCGCAATGTTTGGTCGAGGTGGTGCGGGTGCAAGCGTTTCCGACATCATGAGGGGCAACAAAAATGTTACCGCTGGCGGCGCCCAAGGTCTGGGGCAATCCCTGGCGGCTCATGGCGCTGTCGGTACCGCGATTGGTGCATTTAACCCGTTTCGCGGCGGTGAACCCCCGAGCCCGGATACGGGCTCTGGCATGAGCAATATCGGAAGTAACCGCTTTTCAACCGGAGGCGGCAATGGCAGTATGTTTGGCACGGCTCAAGAGCAACAGCAATTCGCTGCTGTAATGACCAAGTCATTTGTCCAGGCCATGCGCGAGAACGGAATGGGCCGCAATAGAGATGGCTCATAAAACAGGATTACAAGACATGTTTCGCTTTCTAATGTTGCTACCAATCGCAGCTTTGCTGTCGGGTTGCTGGTGGGATGACGCGCCTGAACTGTACAAGGTTACTGTCGGTATTGTTGAAGTCGGGGCTGAAATCCAGTCAAAGGAATTCATCTGCGATTTTCGTGGGCAAACCGCCACACGTATCTGTCAGGAACAATTCTTTTACGTGGACAACCATCTCCGCCTTGTTCCCGATGCACGGGCACAGAAACCTGATGCCGTCGCTAAAGCCCTGGACCTGACCCCGGTTTTGCAAGAGCTTTCCTTGCATATGGGGACCTTGATTGAGGTGAAAATATCGGCGCATGGACGCAAGGATGACCGCTATATGATTGCAATGAACAGTCCAGGCGGCTGGTACGAGAAGAACAGGGCACAAGCAAAGAATGAGTTTGGGGATAACGTGTTTATCACATCTGACGCTGAGTTGCGTGACGGATGGAAGCAACCTCTCATCCCGCGTGAAGAAGTCCATATTCGCCGATTGACGGAGATTTATAACCAAGCATTCGTTCTTGGGAAAGCTGGGATTGTTGCAGCAAGAGAGGTTAAGGGGCTCAAAGATTTCGACGCTAGAGTGAATGCCATAACACTTCAAGCCGTTACGCCATACAAGCCAGCAGCTATTTCTGTCACATGGGAGCCAATCGACGAAGAAGACATTACCAGATCGGACAATGTCAGCTGATGGCCTTTATCGACTGCCCATCTCCTGATCCGACACACCCTGTCTATGAGCAGGTATCTCGCCTGTCCGACGCTTGGTGTGCGATCCGGATCGGAAATGGGTGGGTCGTTCTGGAGCCGACGCGCGGATGGTATCAAATCGATGATATCCCGCCTCAAGCACTAGAAGAACTGCCCCCACCGGCCGGCACCCTAAAAAGCAGTTTTCTCCCGGGCCTTTTGGCAGCAAATATTCAAAACATGCCCGGCAATATCGATAGCCTGCCAGTTGGGTGGTTTCGTAAGGCCTTTCATGGCCTGCAAGACCTTCGAGCCCAACTTGGCAATACAGCCAAACAAAACGTCGCCTCACTGCCGCGAAAAAAAGCGACGAAACCCTTGGTCGATCGGGCGGCTCTTCGACTTGCGCGCTCCGATATTGAAAATGCGCTGGCCGGGATATATCCGAATCCGCGGTTGGCTCGGCTAAGCATTGAGAGATTTCTCGTGACCCCCGACAGCACCCAACAATGCGTCACGATCCTGCACGACAATCCGTCGCGGTTCGGCGAACCTCACCCGGTACGGATACGATGGTGGAACAAGGACACCGCCGAAAACCTCAAAGCCCTTCAGGAGCTCTTGTCATGATCAGTGTGCTTTCAAGTATGGCCGGTTTTGTCATTGCCGCGGCGATCTCGATCGGGGCCGTGTTTTTGCTGTTCGATATCAACTGGCTTTCGGCCGAGCACCGATCAGGCCTCGCAAGGCTGCTCTCTCTCCCCCTCGATGCCTATAGCGTGGGGCACTTGTACCTTCTGATCACGCATATTGTGTGTGTGATTGCAATGGTTGCCGGCATGATAATCGGTGCCAAATTCCTTGGTCAGCCCTTGCGGTACCTGTTTTCCAATGCTGGCAAGCTGCGCTATCTGGCTTACCTGTTCTACCCGGTCTGGTTCATCCTGCGGCTTGCAGGCAGAACCATGGGTAAAAGCACAGGCTCCTTGTTTAAAATGCGCCTCCCACGCCCGCGCATTGAGGCCAGTATTGAATGGAACACCCAAGTAACACAGCCCTTCGTCGAAAAGACAAAAGAACCGGACGCCCCGCGCGTGCCGATCACGGTATCGTTCGATCCAATTCAGACCTCAGCGGAGCCGGAGGCGGACGCACCATCGGATCAAGACGATGTGCAGGAAGCCTCTCCCACTACGGGTCTGGTCTATTCAGACCCGATGGCAGAAGCTGCGCCCGCGCCCCAGAAAAAGGCAGCGTTCGATCCTGATGCCGGCATTGCTGTCGTAATCGACCAGTTGCGCGAACTTGGGTACGAAACCCGAGCGCAGCAATTGATAAACGCTGCTGATGGCGGGTGGGCTCCCGATATATTCGATGACGATCCAATGGCAACAGCCCAACTCATTGCCGTCGATAAAGAAACAATATACCTGATCGATACACTTGATCTTGGTGGACAGGAATGGACTGTCGAAACCATGGCCGACATGCACAATCGGGCATGGTCAGACGCCAAGTGGCGAAGCCCGATCGCTGAAATCGAATGTCCTGCGAGCAATCTCGCGCGCACACGAGAGCGCTTTAGCTCAGCACTGCTTGCCCGCTTGGGCATGGACCCGGATCAGGTTATATGCCTGTTGATGATGCGGAACGGCAAACTGGCCAACGCCGACGCCCTTGCCAGCTTCTCCGCAGCAGAAGAGATAGATCTCATCTGGTTCGACAAGATCGAAACCATTGAACCGGCCATTGGGTCAGCCGAAGGAAAGATGTCCGCGATCCTGCTCAACATGATCACCCAAACCGGGCGCAGAGCGGCGTGATGTCGTAAGAGCGGGATCGAACCTCCTTGATTCCGCTCATCCTAACCGCAAGAGCGGCCTTCTTTTCCAGCCATCATAAAACGGGGTTTCAGGCTTCTTGAAATGCCATTTGATGATATCTGTGGCGGATGGTTTATCAACGTTGAAAGGAAGAAAGCCCTTCGTCCCATTGCGCCAATACCAATACGCGCCCTCGCCCTGAAGATAGTCATAGATCTCGTTCTGAGAAATCATAAAGACACCCTGGCGTTTAAGCCGATCAACGACAATCTCCTGAACCCTGCTAAGCTTTCCGGCCGGCACGACAGCAACACCTTCTAGGTCTTTGTTATCCTCAGCACACCAGCCATCCTCGTCGCAATGATCCGCTGGTGATTCCCAAAGAGCAACGCTGGTCAAACCAACGATGAGAGACCAGGACGGTAAAAAGGTAATTACCGTTTTGGATATGGTCCTGGATTTCAGCTTTCGGCTTTCCCCCGCATCCAGGGCCTCAATATAGATATCGGCCTTTTCCTTGTCAGATAAGGTCTCAAATCTGTTTCGCGCCTGATCAAGAATATCCAAGTCTGCCTCAATATCTGTCCGCAAAACATCAAGCAAATCAAGGATCAGCTCATGATGGGAGGAGGTAGACGGGAATTTTTTCTGACGATTGACCAGGCCCGTCGCGATCCACTCGAATTGGGGAACATATCGCGGTCGCCTGTCCTGCGGGTCAAGGCCGACAAGCCTGCAGACTTCGATAAATTCCGGTGTATCCCAGTCATACTCAGACCATTGAAGGTCGAGAATGCGATCGATCAAAACAGACTTTCCAGCGAGTTTTTCTCGCGGTACCGAGCCGTGCGTTTCTGGATCAAGTAGCAAAACACAGCAATTGGACCGGTAAGGGTAGACGTAGAAATGAAGCTTGCGGCCATCGGGAACATCTAGTTCGACGGCATTGCCGTATTTACCAATTACGTGACGGTATCCTGCTCTGTCGCTCGTTGTGACAAGCCTCGGCTCTATCGCTTCACGCCGAATCATCATGCGAATGGCCTGATTTCTGCTTGCGTTAATCGCCAGGCAGATTTCGTCGAGCTTTTCGAGCTCATCCGGATCAAGCTGTAATGGCACACGAACAGATTTCATATCTCTGCACCCCTTTATAAATATGTGTGCATCTATATAAACAGGCGTCTTTGATGATGTCAAGGCAGCTTAAACATTGTTTGATTTCCAATCTTTGTCGCTATTTGGCCGGTTTGAATTGCCCTTGAGCCGAATATCTTGCATAATCGCCTCACAAAATAAGCCGATTAGGTGAGTTAATCGGCTCACACATGAGGACACAGCAAAATGTGGATATGGGAATCCCCGGATTGGCCCGCTCTGACCTGGAGCCGAGACAATATCCGCCAAATGCTGCCCGATATCTATCGCAAGCAAGGCATGCTCACTGCCATGCAGGGACGGCAGGATCAGGCACAGAGTTCGCTTGAAGCGATTGTCGAGAACATTGTCCAATCTTCCGCCATCGAGGGCGAAAACCTCGATCGAAACTCCGTCAAATCTTCCCTGGCCGAAAGGCTCGGACTGGAGTTTGATGCGCCGAGAAAACCGCTGGATTCAAAATCCAAAGGTGTGGTCGATCTAATGATGGATGCCCTTGGCAATACCGAGGCACCATTGACGGCCGACAGGCTATATAAATGGCATCGCTGGCTGTTTCCTGAAGATGAATATCGTATCGAGAAAATTGACGTCGGTCAGTGGCGTAAGACCGGCACCATGCAGGTTGTTTCGGGTCGCCCGGATCATCGCCCTACCGTCCATTTCGAAGCACCTCCCGTCGCGAGAGTACCAGATGAAATGAACCGGTTTATAGACTGGTTTAACGAAAGCCGGACGGACAACAGCATTGATCCGGTTGAACGGGCCGCTCTGGCCCATTTGTGGTTTGTGACCATTCATCCGTTCGACGACGGGAATGGCCGCATCGCGCGCGCCATCGGTGACATGGCCCTGGCCCAAGCAGATCCGATAAGCGCACGGCTTTACGAGATGTCCTCGATCATTCGGAAGGATCGCAAGGGATATTACGATGTGCTTGAGGCTACCCAAAAAGGCGATCTTTCAATCGACAGATGGGTAAACTGGTTTTCCAGCACCCTTTCCCAATCGCTCGACACAGCGATCGGCAAGATTGAAACAACTCTGGATAAAACCCGCTTCTGGGATGCGAACAGAGACAAGTATCTGCTCCCGCCGCAAACCAAGGCGCTCAACAAGCTCCTCGACGGCCACTTCCCGGAAGGACTGACTGCCCGCCATTACGGCGCGTTCGCAAAAGTAAGCAAGGCAACCGCCACGCGACATCTCGGCGATCTCGTCGAAAAAGGATGCATAGAACCACTTAATGCTGGCGGTCGCTCGACCCGATACCGGGCTGTTCTTCCTGACAAACTTTCCCCCGGCCTGATGAAAGTCGGCGATGGACGGGCCGAAACCTTCAGATTGCCCGAAACGGGCGATCAAAAACAACAGCAGCAATTGCAGGCCGCGGCAAATCAGCGAGATAGCTCTGATCTACAGGAAGTCTTGGCGGCCAACCGCAAGGCTATCGCGACGATCAAGGAAGAAGGTGAAGCTGTTGCACCATCGCGACGCATCGAGCGCCGGGAGTTGGAAGCTGGCTTGCGGCTGATTGCAGAGACACTCAAGGCCCGCGGGGTTGCCACCACCAGAACCAGACCAAAGGTGGCTGGACAAAAGATGGAAACGCGCCCGCACCCAAGAACGGGGCAGAAGCGGTAAAAGTCAGTTGAATGGAAAGACGATCACGATCGGAACCAGACAGAGCAAGACAGCAATTCCAACCAGCAAAAGACCTATTGCCTTGTTCAGCCCCCGATCGATCCTGTCACTTGCGCGACTTACCATTGGATATCGATGTTAACGGCATGAGGCTGGAAGTCCTGAAACACTTCAGGCGGAATCCAGCCTGGCTCATCCGCCCGGGCTGGCCACCCCTCTGATCCGCGATAGTCCGGGTGCAGACTTCTTATCAGCCAAAGAATGCACGCGTCTCGATTGGCAGCATTATTCAGCGAGGCGTAATAGGTTAATCTCGTGTCGATGTTCAGGTTAATGCTGTCTGGATAATGCGCAATCTCCGCCGCGACACTGAGGATCTTCTTCCACTTGTCTGGAAAGGCCCGCATGAGGGTGGTTTCCAGAACAAACTCGAAGTTATAAAGCATTGACTGTTGCTGAGCTGTCGTGCGCAAAAAACCGGCTTGGTGGCGAAGGGACGCAACTTGTAAAGCAAATGCTGGCCAGAGAACTTGTTCACCGTATACTGCTTTTTGATCATCAAACAAGATTGCCTGATCTTGCAATCTGTCGCCCTGATGGGCATGACGAAGATCATATGCAAGCGAGACGATGAAATCATCTTCTCCGCCGATTTCATGAATGACTTCGCAGGCTGTCCGAAGATCCCAGGCATCGCCCCAAATTGTCAGCCCGGCAAGGTGCTCTGTCTTTTCGCCCGCAAGCATATCTATGTCCCTTTTCTGCTGTCCGGTTTTTCCAATGTATCTTCAATGTCAGTTCGAACAGGGCTTTGATCTGGCTTCTCCCCTGCCCGCCTATTAAGACTTATCTTCTCGCCAGTGCGGTTTGCATGCCTTGATCAGGTCAGAGAAATCATCGGGCGGGTTGCCACCATCCAGCATGCCCTTGAAAAGGGTGTAAGGATCATTTTTCGATCCGGATTTTCGCAAACTACGGTCATCGTTGACCCATGCAAAAGCAATGATCTGCTTTGTGCTGTCATATCGAAAGAATAACCGGAACCGACCGCCAAATTTGGCGCGACGCCAGTGCCTGTATGAACTGCCAAGAGTATTACCCTGGCGAAAATCGTCACCTGCGGGATTCTGTGGAATGGTTTCATTAATCAGCTTGGAAACCATCTTGAACAGCTTGACATTGGCATTGCCAGGGGTACCGGGCAACGCCTTCTGAGCCGCCTGATCAAGTTTGAGCAACTGCCCAATGATCATTGGATGGAAAAGAAGCGTCCAGCCTTTAACCTTGATCAAAGCGCAACATCGCCTTCAATGACTTCATTGAGGTCGATATCTTCAACTGCGGCAATTCGCATGCGATTTTCAAGCTCGGCTGGCAACGAATACAGGTTCCCGTTGGCCATATCTTTCTCAAGGACACTCAAAAATCCCAGGATTGCAGGATCTTCATGACCAGCTTCTGCACGTCGCACCTGCATCACGGCCCCTCCTGCAGTATCATAGGTACATACCAAACGCGCACCAGCTGCAACCCCCAACGCATCTCGCAGGGGCTTGGGTAATGTGAACTGGCCTTTGGATGTCACTGTTGCTGTTGCTTCGAGTATGGTCATTTTAAACCTCGCAAGACAGTAAGGAATATTCCTTACTCACCCACTCAATTTACGCTTAATGACACACCCGTCAATAAGAAATTGTGTATTTTAAGACACATTTTGCCCTCACACGCGGGGCAAGACCAAGCGCAAGGGGAGCAAACCTGCAGGCTTGAGGTCAATCCGAGTTGGTGCCCCGGTAGGATATTCAAGATTGATACAGTCGGGTTCATCATTGTCCGGACGCCGACAGCGCCCCAGAACAGGACCCGATTCTGCCGAACCGGTCTTGGTGGTAACAAGGCACCATCGACCGATCAATCGTTCAGACATATTGGCCAACGGATCTGATCGATCAAACCAAAGACGGTCCCCCTCGCTCCAATATGGCCGACAGGTTGCATCGCCAATCTCTACAATTGCCCAGTCGCCAACGACCGGGCCAAGCTGGGAACCGCGCTCGAAATCCGAGACGACATCAAGACTGCCGTCGATCAGCCGGTAGCAGATGAAATCCCCTTCCGCGCCGACCGGTTCGAATCCAGTGTCAAACGGAATGCCCAACACATGGCAAATTGCCTGCCAACGGTCGACGGATGGCATTTTGCCATAACCTATCGCGCGTAACGCGTCTCTCTTGCCTGTTGCAAGCATAGACGCCTTATGCTGCGTAAGTCCTGTACGCCTAAGCCCTTGGGTTACAAGGCTTTGTATCACTTCAATTGTTAGATTACCAACCATCTCGAAACCATAGCGGCACCTCGTCATAATGCATATTGGGACAATAGAAGTTGACTATTGGGTTTTTAGTCCGCATCTTGGACCAATCAGTAACCAACCTGGGCCTTGGCTATGAGTGAACGCGAAAGCCTTCTATCCGACCTGCCGGTGCAAGAAATAGAAAACCGGATTGCCGGACTTTTGCGCCAGCGCCGCGAGGAACTGGGTCTGTCTCAGCGAGACCTCGCCGCCACTCTGGCTGAGTTCAACATGCCAGCTTCCCGGTCGCTGGTTAATAAGTATGAACTCGGCCCAAGAAATGCAGGGTCAAAGCTGTCCTTTATCGCCGCACGGGCTCTTGGCCTCGTTCTGTTCAATGACGAATCGGGCTTGCTCAAAACCCTCGATTCGAGACTGCAAATCGATCCGGACAGTGTTCAAGCGAAAGGTTTCCCACCTTAAAAGAACTCTTGCAGTATAGTATTTTTTAGCAAAACACAGCGGAACACCGTCGATTCGCGAACAATCCGCCTCCAACTCGCTCCAAACGACCTTGCGTTATAACCTTCAACTGGCTAATCATATGTCATTGCAAGAAAACAGGTGATTCATGGACGACACCCCAGATAGCCTTTCAGAGCAGTTCAAAACGCTTTCGCCTCATATGGCGAAGAAAGCGCGCAACGAGATCCTTGGCTGGACCTTTACCCGCGCTTCGCGCGCCTGTGCGGCGTGGCGCCAAATGCGCAATCTGGACCCTCAGGGCATTGACTATCGCACGCTTGTGAAGATTGAGAATGGGCTTGCTGTCAAAGACACCAGCTACTACCACCTGCGCAAAACGTATGAACATGCTGGCGTTGTCTTCACAGAGGACGATGTTCGATCTCTCACCCTGAGCGAAATTTCCCTTAAAATAAACGGTTTTATGCCTATTGCCGGGCACATCCGTGAAAATGTTGGCGAACGCTTAAAAGAGATTCTGTCTGGCGCGGCCAATGATTATGCCGCGGCCGAACTCATGAGCAACATCGTCGCCCAGGGCATTCGGGGCGTCCGCCAGGGTTCCCAACAGCAATGATGAGCCTCGACGACATAAAAGATCGCCTCAATCAGGATCCCATGAGCGCCCTTGCCTGGCTGCTGCCCAACGGGAAGATGATAAGGCATTCCTTCTGCTGCGGGGACGTCTACGGAAAACCCGCTACCCCGGGGCATGACGGCTCCTTCAAGTTCAATTGTCGGAGACTTCTCGGCAAAGATTGGGCCGATGGAGATCGGGGTTATAATGGGATTTATGATGTCTTTGTTCGCCATGTGGATGGAGATCAGACAAAAGCCATCAAACTGGCGCGAGAGTTTTTAAAACTGCCTGTCAACGAGCGGCCTCAAGCCGCTCAGGGACGCGGGCAAGGCAGTCGCAGGCGTGATAACGACAAGATCGAAGTGATCAAGGTTATCACGCCTGCTCCTGAAACGCCGCCAACCATACCCGAGCGCCACCGACACGCGCTCAAAGGTCTATGGCCCTGGCGGAACGTGAACGGCGAACTCATCGGTTACACCTACAGGATTGAGTTCACCGACCGACAAACGAACACGATCAAGAAACTTCCCCTTCCTCTAACCTGGTGCCATTTACGACACAGAGACACGCAAAAGGAATGGACGGCCTGGCACAATGCCGGACTGCCCAAGCCTCAACCGCTCTCTGACGCAGAGCTGCTTGCAAACGCACAGCGAATTTTGCTGGTTGAAGGTGAGAAAACCCGAGACGCGGGGAAAACATTGATCCGGATGACAAACAGCCCCCTGCCACAGTTTGATCTTGCAGTCACCTGGTATGGCGGGGTTGAACGAATCCCTTACGTCGACTGGTCGCCGCTTGCTGGCAAAACCGTCTATAGCTGGCCAGACGCCGATCTGGTGAGCTCATCAACCCTTCATCGACCCGGGATGTTGGCCATGGAGAAGATTGGGAAAATTCTGTCGCAACTTTCTCCATGCCCGGCATATTTCATCGCCGACCCGCATCGCTCATGGAAAGCCATCAGCCAAACGTCTCTGCCGAAAGGCTGGGATCTGGCTGACCCTATTCCTGCACCGGGCACGCACGCCTGGATTACAGAAACCATCAACAATGCTGAGAGATATTTATGAGCCCTTAAAAGCAAAGGCCCCGTCGAAACGGGGCCTCTGAAAAATATATAAGAGCCGCAAACTCTTACCAACAGCAACCGTCGACTTGGTGGTGCTGAAGAAGACCCTTTTGCTTTTGAACAGGCCGCCTCTCGGCGTCTGAACGGTAGCTCTTTGTCTTCATTCAACACGCGCAACCATGCCGGCAACCGCCGTCGACATGCTCAGTATATAGCGCGTGAACGGTAGAGATCAACCCCTAATATATGACTGAGGCACTATAAAATGAAAACTCTTCACGCTTCACAGACTTCTGCCGTTAATCGCTTCGCCTGGCTGCAGGCCAATGTCTTTAAGGCAGAGAGCTTATCCTCAACCGCCCGATTGGTTGCCTGCGCCATGGTCAGCTATGTCAACGATAAGACCTTAGCGTGCTTTCCGAAAATCGCGACCATCGCGCAAGCCACGCAATTAAACGAACGCACGGTTCGTAATGCGATCAACGAACTGATCGCCCACAATCTCGTTTCCAAGAATTCCCATGCGCTGGGCTTCATGCGCAACCGCAACAGCTATCAGCTCGTGGCCATTGGCGAATGCATTACCGCCAAGCAGCCGGCGAAAGCAGCTTCAAGGACTAAAGCGGGTGTTACTTCCGGTTCTAAACCGGCAAGAGATTCCGGTTCCGCAGCGGAATCTGATTCCGGCTCCTTCTTTAAGAACACGGATACAAGGAATACGGATGGAAGGGACCGTTCGGACACAAGCCCGACCCGTCCCAACCCGGCCGACGACAATTCAGAACAACAGCTGATTGAAGTTGTGACAAAACGTTGGCAGCAACTGTCACGGGACCCATGGACCAATGCGAGCGCTCGGCAACATGTCGATATCGCCGTCAGCCGTGCAGGCATCGATGCCGTGACCGTCACACTTAACGAGATCTGCCGGGGCAATAGAACCCTGCCCCGAACAGCTCTTTTGGACATTTTGCAGGCAATAGGCACAACCCAAGCAAATCCTCAGCTGGGCGATAGTGTGGAATTGCTCGGCAATGTTCCGGATGTCTGGGCATCGATCGCGCAAGACTTCGCTCGCCATCCTTTGCTCGACTGCCCCCTGCCCTTCTCTTGGCTCAAGCTGATCACTGCGCGTATCAGCGATGGGTTCATCGAGCTTAGTCCAAAAACGCCTCTGGTCCGAGATCAGCTCCGCAACCGCTTTCACCAGCTTCTGTCCGACTGCTGCCGAAAACACGGCTTGCAGTTGGCCGTAGCTTAACCGGGAAGGTGCTTCAAAATGTTCAAAGCGACAATTTGCCGCGCAATGCTTGCTGCCACCACTCGCCGGGCGCCAATGGTCGAGTTTGGCTTGTCACACTTCAAAAACGCCCTGATCGTCGTTGTCATTTTTATGCTGGCCGATCTGGCTGGCTTGCGACTTAGGGCACCTGCTCTTGTACTTTGCTGGCTTGCACTAACCGCGATACAGGTTTGGGCTGATCTGTATGAATTTGAGCCCATCACATTCAGCGGGTATCTGGCCCTTAAGAATTTCACGGGCTGGGACCCACGACAGGTGGACCAGATGATAGAGCGTCGTATCGCACCGCTTTGCCACGCCCTCAATCAACTGCCACACACCGAAACCCTCTATTCCTGCCAAGGTCATCTGCGTCCGTATTTCTACGGCGCTTTTCCCAAATTTCAGCGGGCACGTCCCTATGTGATGTTCAGATCCGAATGCCGCATTCAAATGCGGCAATTATCGAACTTTCTACACACAGATGACCTGACGAACCACTGGACGCTGAGCGCAACATTTCGGCCATATCTTGGTCCCCACCCTGATCCTGGCGGTGACTATGTTTGGACTTTGCGTTGTCAGACGTCATTTGGCCAGATTTGGCAAAAACGCCGCAACATCGATCACGACATCGCCACCATCACCCTCTTTTTGAGACAAAAAGCCACCCCCCAGTCGAACACCTAGTCCACACGCAATCTGTAATGGAGATTTTCAATGCGTTATTTTTCCAGTCTGCTGGATCAGCTGACGACGCTATGCCGGAGGGCGAAAAGCGAAGTCTTTTTCGATGCACCAAATTGGGTGATCGCAACCACGATATGTTTGTTTCCGTCCGGAGTGCTCATTGCGGCCCTTTATGGGTCCGCCCTTCGCAATCCGGAACCCCCGATCATTGGACAGCTCATAGCAGGCTCCTTGATTGTTCTAGGCTTGGTGCTGGTAATGAAGATCCTTCGACATCGCCACCTATTCTTCCTTGCAACTCGATCGAGCGTAGAGCTTAGCCATTTTGGCAAATCAGTCGGAAAACTTTCTGGTACCGACGTCAGCGACATTTCCCTGGAACGACTGCGAAATAGTGACAGCTGGCGTGAAGATCTGATTTCAGCCATCGGCCGGCTAAAGTCCTGCCTGATCATGGTCATCAGGCTGACACTGAAACTCTGCGTGATCTTCTTGGCCTATTACTACGTTTTCGATGGCGCCCCGGTCGAAAAAGTGTTTGCCGCGTCTACGATCAAATATGCACTCGGTCTCAGCTTCAATCTTTCTGTGTGGGCTGCATTTTGCTGGCTGCTGATTATCCTCGTGCGCGAACGCGTCCTCATGGATGAAGGGCTACATCGCGACATGCTCAAAGCGGCGGGTCTGGTTGGCGTAAACCCGTATGAAATCGTGTTTCGGACATCACCCGCAGATCTTCAAGCTCCCGCCTGGCATAGTTCCTATCAACATTCTCTGGGGCATGCAGAAACACCAAAGTTCGATCATACGCCGCCCCAAACAAAGTAGGAAACCTTTGCAAGAAGAAAGCCCCGGGTCTTATCCTGGGGCTTTTGTACTAATGCTTGAAGGTAGAACTGAGTTCATTCTCAATGGCGTCTATGGCTGCACCAAGGCTTGGGAATGGAAGGTTCTGACTGCCTTCCAGATAGCAATCATCCAACCTGCTATTTTTGACAACCAAGACAATAACCTTCCCCTTGTAAACCACTCGGATGGTAACGACGACGGGAGACTTTGGCTTTTCGGAGACTTGTACATCCGCCAGCTCAAGTTCGCTAGGCGAGAGTTTGTGCTTATCACAATAGTCCTTGCAGTAGAACGATGCCGCTACCCTCCAAATCTCGATGGAAGAAGGCTCTCCCTCTATTTCGGGCTTCTCTCCTTCTCTTTTGGCCTTAGCGTCTCTATAGGCCTTCGCAAAGTCGAAATCAGTCATAGCAACTCTCCTTTTTATTGTTTGCTTTCTTAAGTCTACGGGGTGCTATGCAAGGGACAAGAAAAATCAGACGAGGCGACAATTGGGCCCGTCTGCGCCACCACAATAGAAATGTGTTCGAATTGCAAGTTTCTACCCCACAGGCAAAATCAGCTGGGTTAGCCTGATCAAGCAAGAACAGCATGAATACCAATTTCCAATCTTCAGAAGAAGGATACGAGCATGAGATTACTTGTAGCTGCCATCACTGCGTTCATTTTGTCGGCCGGCATTGCCAATGCGCAGCAAGCGGTCAATATGGTTCAGAGTTACAATGCACCGCCGACGCAACAGGAACTGGACGCGATGGCCAATAGCGGCTGGAACCTGATCTCTGTTGTGCCTGTGGTGACGAACGGGACCTCACAATACTATGTCGCCTATTTTGACGGCCTCCCCCCGAAAGCATCAATGGGCGTCAACTGTACGTACAGGACGCTTCAGGGCTCCGGTTCTGACTGGTTCAAGGATGGCCCCAGCGACAGAGATAAACAGAACAAGTTCGATTGGGTTTGTCGCTGACCACACCTGGTGACCTACGCATTAAGCGGAAAAGACATGAAAAGCTGGAACGATGTTTCCAGCTTTTTTCGTCAGAAACGCGATGTAACTGCATTCAGCCACTCAATGACGGATAGATAGAGCTCCATTGCCTTCCCGATGACGGCATCATAGCCAACACCCTACCCTAAGATATCTAGATAACCATGTTACCCGGGCACGCCACGAACGATGTCCAACATAAGCTTATGCTCCGGACCATTCTTAAACTCCCTCAGACCGATTCGAAGTGGCTGGCCTGGCTGCATCGTTAATGGTCGAAATACATTCGTACCAGGCCGTCGATCCATCTTCACCGACACGGTATAACCATACATGTAGATCCGCAGATAATTGATGCCGTCAATGCGTTCGCAGTGCGGATTCAACAGGATAGTCCCGAGCTGCGTGTCGTCGAAGCGGCATAAAGAAACCTCGAAACCAGCAGGCTGGTCTGGATCCCTGTTTTCAATCGACTCTTTGAGCTTGCCTTGATATGGGCCGAGTTTAACCAATTTGAACTCTTTACGCACGGAAGCGCTGCAACGCCAAGCAACAGACAAGAAAAAGAGTTTCAGTCGCTCATAATCGTAGTCATCGGCTTGATAACCGATCAACTTGCCCTCATGACGAATAGGCTTGGCATAGTCTTCAATATTGCGAAGAAATTCGACAGCATAAGAGTCCCAGCTGTCCCACCTATCTTCACAGGCGCGACAAACAAGATCATCGTCGTAAATTCCCGTCCAGGAACGGCTGCTCCGTCCGGGAGTGTCCGTAGTAAAGACCTTGAAGGCCTCCTTGGAATTCTCGTCCTTATCGTAAAGTCCTGCCGGTACGATGTGGGCCTTGATAAGAGGAGCTTCTGCCCCACAAAACTTGCAAATCCCGCTTGCCATCCCCTACCCCGCCTCATTTGGTTGAGGTCGGGCAGCAAAGACAGTATCGAAATGAGACGTTGTTTCGATGAAGTGCCCCAAATCACGGCTTAACCAGGAACATAGTTCAACAAGTTCGGCATATCTACGTTCAGGCTGTTTATTGAATATGACCTCGTGATGAGCCACCCGATTACGGATTTCCCGAACTCTTCCAAGTGAACCGTAAACGATGTCACTTGTAGTACCTGCAGGACAGTCCAGGAAAACCGCCCGGATAGCTGTGCCATTCCAAAGCATTTCTCGATAACGGGCAGAAAACATATTCGTCCAGAAGCCGAACGACATCTGGGCAATAACGCAATCGGAAGTGACCGGGGTGGCTATACGACGCTTAAGCCTATCAGCTTCAATTTCTTCTCGCTGCTCAACAACCTTGGACTGCGCCTCATGAGGAAACTGTCTCATTTGCGGAGATAGCGCTGGCTCATCGTTCCATTGATGCCGATGCTTAGCAGTCAATGGCCATTCTGCACCAAATCTAGCCCACATCTTACGGGAAACACCATTTCGCAACCCCACTTCAAGCAAGTGGCACGGCATAAGGAATATCTCTGCCAGCAGCATATTCCAGCGATACAAGCGAAAAGCCAGATCCGGATCCTGATTGGCCTCGCGGAGATACACGTTGAACCGGCTCTGGGATAATATCTTGATGAAACGAGGATCAGCACCAGGCTTGTACTCACGACCAAGACGATCGACGTTATATGGTCGGCATTCGCGCGTTACCTGCATGTAGTTTCCCCGTTTCGCTATCCACGGGTATCATTCATGCATTAGAAGTTTGATTGCAAGCCTGTGATGGTTCATAAAACGGAAAACCGGCCAGTAAATTAATACTGACCGGTTTCCGAAATCTTTGACTGCGGGGTTATACTCAAGAGCGCACTCAAGAGCGAACTGTCCCCCAGCTCACAAGAAAAGTTGTAGCTAAAACGCGCGCAACTTTCAACCAAAAACGCATAACAAGTTACGCACGTTTTTGTTACTGCAAATTGGCTCACAGATTACTCGCGCAAAACGTCGTTAATTTTCGCACGTAAATCACGGTCGAAAATTGCGTACGCATTGCGCAATGATTGCATGTGTGTTTCTCGATCGCATTTTCGCATGCAGTTTGCAACCGGTTGCACGTTTGCAAGCTGGATGTATGGCGGGCGTCAACTAGACCACATCCTTACATTCGCCTGGTATCACGTGATACCACGATCAGCGATCGCGGCGAACTGCCCTATTAATTAGCCATTTCATGGCTGATCTCGGATACGGCCGCAGGCCAGATTTCTTCTGGAGAGCCCCCCGTGTGCTTGATCAGCAACATCCAGGCAGATCCGAGCTGGCTTTCCAGTCAATTATCATTATGTGATTTTCTCGAGAAGTCAGCGTCACAGCCATGCTGGCACACCCGCACAACTCATTGGGTTCTTTCTGCCGGCAAACTGGAGAAATTATGGATTAAATCTATGCAAGAAACGGTATGGGCAGGTTTATCCCTTGATTGATCAGTTTACACAGATTTAGTCCGTGCTACTCATGCCATTGCATCGGCGTACCGAACGCGCTCTTTTTCAGGAGTTTTCCAAAACCCTTAAATGACATCGATAATTCTGCCTTCTCCCATATCTCGTGCAAGATTTTGAAAGTCACAAATTCCAGGCTATTCACGTCAATGCGATGAAGCGCCCTATCACCGTCATGGACAAGACGCGAACGCGAAACATACAAGTCGCGTATTATAGCGGCATAGTCCATACGTCCGACGACATCATCTGTCAGGATGCTGGCGCCATGCCGTCCCAACTGATCGGTAATACCCTCTCCTCCTGTAACCAAAATTGATTCAAGCGCAGTCGAAAAAAACAGCAACCTCGTTTCTAATTTGGAGGCTTGCAACCCACGCGCCAGCCACCCGAGCGCCACCCCTAGCCTCACCCCTACATTCTCATCGTCTTCGCCAAAAAGCTCCGAACACCGAGCATTAAATTCTGCCGATATCAATAATTTCACAAAACTGTCGTTTAGAACCAGCTTATAGCAGTTCATGGCGTTACGTTCAGCCAAGCGTCCTTCATAAAGAACCAGTTCTCTTGTGAAACGCTCTCTTGTTTCAGTTGGGTGAAACATTTGCCATCCAACCCGATAGATATCGAACTGCATCAAGTCTCCTTCGCAGATAGCGAGAACCCCACATGCAATGTCAATATACCATTCTGCTTGGGCACGCGACTTGCTTCGGGCACATACCGTTTCAACTCTCCACATAAAATCTGTATTCCAATCAGACCACTCAACAAGCGAAGGCTCAACGCAATCAAGTTCACCTCGAACTACGGTTGTTTCAAAGATATTCACCGGCCCAATATTGACTGAATGGCTTGTTTCGCATCCTCCCACCAAATGGTTGGAAAGAAACAACTGCTGGCATTGATTCGAGCCAGCATCAATAGCCTTTAGTATAGAAAAAACTGCAGCTTTAAACCTGCTATTTTGGTGAGAACTAGAGCCGCCCTGAACCAGCAGAGCGACTTCATCCCACAGAACACTATCGATTTCCCTGCCATCATAACCATGTGGCCCCACACGTCTCACAACGCTATCCGTTATCTCTTTCTGCAAAACCTTAAGCTGTTGGTTAGAAATAAGATGCATACCACTGTGAAGACGCCATCCCCCCGAAACATGTCTGGCCTTAGCGACGCCAATGTCTGTTTGAAGCGAAACAGCGTTTTGCAAGAACTTACTTATAAGTTTACCGATCTGCTCGTGCCCTGTGACTAGGCCGGGTTTCGGCTTGCCTTTCCTCTTCCCCATCAGCTTCCCCTCCCCAATGCTTGTGCAATCTCATCTCGAGCAGACCGGCGCACCGCCCTCCCCTGCCCTTCTTGTGTGCCGGTGTCGACCAAGGCCACTTTTGATCTGGCAGCGATCAAGCTTGCCTGCAGGACGCCCGCCTCTTTGAGCAAGACCAACAAGCGCATATGCTGAACATCATCATGAGAAACGCGGTGAATTTCCTTTTTCCACTTTGACACCACTGACGGGTTTTTCTTCAGCAGCATGGCCAGTGTTCTCAACCAGCCCCGCTCAATACCGTCATTGAGCGTAAGCCCAATGGCCAACAGCTCATCGGCTGTAATGCTGTATACGTTTTCAGATATGGTTTTTTCGGCCGTCATTTCACCATGCCTCAGTCACTTTGCTCTTTGCACTATAATGCCTGAGGCACCAGTAGCAATTCAAAATGATGACTGAGGCATTTTTTATTGCCCGCAAACAAATATGATGACTGTCATCTGTTATATGTGCGATTACGGTTATCGCTTATATGCCCGATAACGGTTATCGATAAAGAATATGTTAACTGTTATCGTCAATAATCTGACCCATGGTAGCCCGAGCGAGTAGCAACGCCAAGTATCATGCGTTCGTTCTCCCGGTTTTCGGGAGGTTTATCAGTTTTCGATGACTGTTATCGGATAGTGGGGAAATTAAATCTGCTAGACACACTGATAACTGTCATCGAATATATATCAGTTAACTGTTATCGTCTTGTTATTCGATGTCAGTTATCGTATAAATAAGCGATAACTGTTTTAGCTGACGGTATCTAACAGTCATCGGACACAATTACGATGACTGTTATCACTCATTTTACGGAGATGGCCAAATGGCAGAGTCAGGAAAGATCGTCGCTGTTGCCAGTTCAAAAGGTGGCGTTGGGAAATCCTCTTACATAATGGCCATAGCTTCTGCGTTGGCAAAAAGCGGCCTGGATGTCGGAATTCTCGACAATGACCCCAACCAACCCGTCATAGAGTGGTTGTCGGACAATCCGGTAGAAAACATCACCGCGACACCAAAAGTTTCCGATACCGAAGTCTTCGATACTCTCGATAAAATGCGAGAGACACACGATATTGTTCTCGCTGACATGGAGGGCTCTGCCAACCTCGGCGTGGCAATGGCAATCGCTAGTGCAGACCTCGTTATTGTCCCAAGCCAAGGATCAAGCCTTGACCACAAAGAAGCCGCGAAAACCCTTGGATTAATAAGAAGTCAATCTAAGCTTCAGCGGCGTGAAATTCCTTTCCGTATTCTGTTCACACGCACCAGCCAGGCGATTACGCCACGAACACTCCGCAAAGCATACGAGCAGCTCCGCGAACGGAAACTTCCGTTCATGAAAGCCGAATTCAACAATCTGGAAGCTTTCAAGGTGTTCGTAGGGGAGGGGCGGTCAATTTACAGTCTGACGGATGCGGAAGCTCCGAACCTCAAAGGTGCTCTGAAGGTGCTGCACAATCTTGCCGCTGAGCTCATCGCAGTTCTTAAAGACCCGTCATATGGCTTGGAAACCGATGAGGCGACAGACGACGCGAAGGCAACCGTGGACGCAAAGGAGTAAACTAATGGCCAAAGACCCATTCGAAGTGCTC
>TARA_R110000737_G_scaffold35009_2_pt1 | contig 26250 bp, 23 predicted proteins | sample TARA_R110000737 | Tara Oceans TARA_R110000737 (sample SAMEA4398027) | marine metagenome | biome: Polar Biome; feature: [SRF] surface water layer (ENVO:00010504); material: water (ENVO:00002006), including particulate matter (ENVO:01000060) such as... | depth 5 m | reverse complement strand
GAACTTCGTTATTAACAATGTTCACACTTGTCATAGTCTTTGTCATTCTTCAATACCGATCATCTTTTATTTCTAGTAAACCACTATAATGTTGGATTATAACACCTTTCTCTGGCTTTGTAAACCCCTTAGCTTCATACGTCATATACCAATTCCATCTCTCACCATCTTCAAAGGCACCTACTTTAAGATCTTTATAATAAGGGTGTTCTTCTGTTAAAAACCATAAAGTGAATTGATCGAATTGACGTAACACTTCTGGATGCAAGTCAAAATCTTGTTTACCATCTTTATATGCAGGCCACCAATTTCCAGCAAATTGATTGCGGTAATATTCGTTCCACATTTTCATAAAACTTTGAACTATAGGTTTTCTAATATCATAAAGAACTATGCCACCGCAAAGTTTCATTTCTCCACCAGGCCACTTACGAATTGCAAACAAAGAATCTTTGTCCACAGGCAAATCAACAAAGGTTATGTCGTTTCCTTTTAGTTGATCAAATGCAAACTCAATGTCTTCATGTATGATTTCTACATCAGCATCAATATACATTGTAATATCAAAAGGAGTCTTATCTAAAGCCCATAGCTTTTCTCTTACATGGTCACCGCAATATATTAAGTGGTCTGCAATAGATTCGCGCCCATCACAGAAAGCTTCCTCTGTAACAAGACAAACTTTAGCGTCTGGATAGTTATCTCTAATAGAATTTATTGCGTTTATAGCTAAATCAAAAAACCTAGGTCTAGTAGATGCTACAAGTAAAAAACCTTTAGTCGGTTCCGTTTTCATTATTTAATACTTCCATTACAATCATCATACAATATACATTAACTTCAACGACGTTTTGAGCTTTTCTTAATTTAGATTTTAAAACTCTATTAGTAGAATTTTTAATAGCGTCTATCTCGAAAGCAGAAATCTTAGCTTCAAATAGTTGTTGAAGGTCTTTTGCTCTTGCTCTTTCTAATCTTGCTTGTTCTGCTTCAGCGCGTTCAACTAATTTCTTTTCGTTACGTTCGTTAGTGTTGGCAGTGATTGCTTCAAAAGTTATAGCATCAAGAACTTCTTTAAAGTCTGGATTTTCATTTCCATCAACATCAAATTTATTTACAGTAAGTTGTTGAGTAGTAGAATTTTCATTCTCATCGACAATCGTTAAAATTGTTGTTATTCTATTTTGATCATAACTTTCCCAAAAGGATTTTTTATCCCAAGTGCGAATATTCATAGCATTCTCCATTACTTTTAATTATATATATCAGTTATTATAACACATTTAAGCTTTACGTACATACAAAGTATATGTTTCAATTGTACCAACACCAGAACCAATAGTTTCGCCTGCATAGTTACCAGTATAAGCACCAGTGTAGTTACCAACATAATTACCAGTATAGGCTCCTGTATAGTTACCAACATAGTTACCAGTAAACGTTGCTGGACCTAAGAAGTTTGCCACATACGTTTGTGATGCTACGTTATATCCAGGTATATGCCGCACTCTTTGAAAGTTTGCACCATCTGGATTTATATAATCTGCTGAGTAAGTACCAGCATAAGTACCAGAATAATCTGCTGAGTAGGTACCAGCATAAGTACCAGAATAATCTGCTGAGTAAGTAGCTGAGTAAGTACCAGAATAATCTGCTGAGTAGTTTACATCTGAAGTTGTTTTCTTTGTATCTGTTGCTGTACCTTGTGCTTGCCAAGTTCCAGTTGCAGATGGTACACCAGAAGCAGATGATCTTAATTGATATGCACCAATATTATTTGCCGCCGCCATTGTGTACTTTCGTAACCAAGTACCGAATGTATGTTTAATTTCTGCATCGTCCATTTCTTGTAGACCATCGAAGCTTGAACTGTCATTTTTTATCTTGACAGGACGAACTGCTGTAGGAGCCGTCATTGTTTGACGTTGCCAAATACTATGTGTGATTGTGCTACCATTTGATGCTTGTGTGTCAGTAAAGACGTCTGCCAAATGTTCGTCGTAATCTGAACCAGGAGTAGACGAGGCTAACTTGTAAGTGCCTGGATAATTGTTTGCGAATACTACAGCAGACAAACGAGCTAAAAGCGTATTCATATTTGCATCTGTGAATTCATCTGTTGCGGTGTTATCATCATCCCACGTTATAGGTCTGTGAAAATCGCCACCATTAGTTGCTGGCGTACCAGACTTTTGATATAGAACTGTATTAGTTGTACCTGTACTGATACCAGAACCTGGGTGTGTGCCAATTGCTTGGTTGAAGAATGTGTTTGAGTACGTTCCTATATTAGTAGAACTTGAATTAGATGTTGTTAAAGCGGCTACAGCAGTTTGAGCTTGTGCGGCAAGATGTAATCCAGCTTGATACGAAAGATATGCTTCCTCAGTCGTGGTCATCTCTTTCAAGTTACCATTGGTATCACTTAATTTAATTGGGACACTCATCTTTTATTCCTTATGTGTTCAGTAAAGTACCAGCTGCGTTATACACATTTGGTAATCGTCTATTCAACTCGTTTACAGAGCTTACCAGCGATGTTTTGTTTGTAGTAGTCAAAGATGCCAATGAAAGAACTCCACCACTATCACCATAAAAATTAGTCCTTAATGATAATACATCACTATCAACATCTGAGTGGACTTTATTAACAGCAACAACAAGTGATGTTGCAGAGTCCGTCAAAGATGTAAGATCACCTTGCAATATTCCAAGTTGATTTGTTTTATCTCTCCAACTAGCAATTGTAGTTGAAAGATCAACGTTGATTAATGACATGTCATAACTTCTCTATAATCTGGCTTAACATCATTTTAATATCTTTTACATCACTTTTAAGCTGGTTAATTTCTTCCCTTTCAGCCGCCTTAGTCTCTCTTTGGTTTACCCTGAGGTTCTTAATGCGATTGATCTCAGTGCTATTTATATTAATTATAGCACCTGTATTTTTATCTCTTGCTAATCCGCTATGACCTTCTACCTTCACTAAATCCATTATGTGCCTAATGCAATAGTTCTTAACGCTTTAAATCTAGGTACGTCTGTTGACGATGTTGAACGCATTACTATTTTAATTTGGTAAGTAGTAAATGGTGCAAGGTCTCCTTGATATGTTCCACCTATGACATATTTATACTCTCTGAATACGTTATAATTTGTATCAATAGGAAGCGTATTATGATTTGAATTAGGTTCTACTTTTGATGCCTCTATCCAAGCAGTGTCTTCAATGCTTACGTCACCACCAGCATCTAACACTTTATAGAAAAGATCAAAGTCTGTACCCTGAGGTCTATTGACATCAACAAGGACTTTAATACCAGTTGCAGGTTCAGCTAATAAAACAGGTATTGATATGTGTTTAGCCAAGGTAGATCCAAAGTTTGCAACTGTCTCAGCTACATAGCTTAATGGGACGTTAAATCCAGTTGTTGCCGCTGAATCTGGATTATCAATAATGTTGTGGACTGATATAACAGAAGCTCTTTGTAAGTCTACAGAAGGAGCCGCATATGAACTTGTTGCCACTAACTCCAAATCAATAGTATAAGAAGACCTAGTAAGGGCTGTGTCTCTAACAGCAGTCGCAATAACAGCTGGAGAATTTAAGAACGTATCCATTTTGTTTGCTGTTGCGTGTTTAGGTAAAGACCCATAAGCAGTTTCACCACCACCAAAAGATTTAGAAGTTGTTAGACCAGCTACCATGCGATGATTTGTGCCTTTTGGTTGAAGTATTTCAATATTAGGCTTAAAGCTATCTATGATATATTGTTGTGTAGCAAGGATGCTATTACCACCACCGAATATAGCTGAGTCTGCCGAACTGTCCATTTCAAATTTATAGCCAGTACCATCAACGTGAGTAACAGCTCTCGATCCTAAGATACTTGCACCTAAAACACCATTGATGCTAGTAGCAGAATCTAATCCACTTGAGTCAGAAGATATATGTACGACGTCATTTACTTGAAAGCCATGGTTAGGATGTGCAACAGTAACAGTTGCATCACTTGCCGCAAATAGAAACGGATTACTTGTTAATGATTTTACAGGTGGCGGAGCCGCATTAAATCTTACTAATGCGTTAGTGCCTGTGAAGTTGGCTCTATATACTTTAAAAGTTAAATCACGAGTCTGATCCGCTTCAAATACTCTACCATTAGCAGACTTAAAGAATATGCCTGCGTATGGATCTGTTTGAAGTCTTTCTGTTGTTGAACCTAGTTTGAAGTCACCTAACTTAGCAGTCCACACTTGATATGCATTACCAAGAGCATTTGATTGTATGCAAATAGCAAAGTCTTTGCCACCTTCAAGGTATACTGGTTCTTCAAAAGTGAAAGTTGTTTCTGTAGCCGCTGTAGCAGACACAGTTATATCACTTGCCGCTTTAAAAGAGACACTGTTTTCGATTATCTTACTAGAATCAGGAACACCATTAACAGTAGGTCTTATACTAAGTTGAACAGGATAGTCTGCATCTGCCGCTTTAGTTGCAAAATAGATACCTATTTTAGTTATGTATATTCCTGAAACCTGATTGACCCTAAACGTTTGGGCAATCGGTTGGATTAATTCAGAAGTAGATGACATTTATTAGTCCTTTAAGTGTTTTTACCATAATTTTTTAGTTTATTAATCCCACTTGGTGCTGTAATGTGCTTCAGCTTTGACAGCATCATACTTATCTGTACCGCCTATCTCACCATCATCATAACTGTTCCAATTATCAGCAAAATCACGATGGTCGTTATCGCCAGAACTAGTGTTGTTGTAACTAGGATCTTGTGTAGTTTGAACTGTTGTTTGAATAGCGTGCCTTCTAGTGTGTTTAATATCTTCTTGATAATGTTGCATAGTACCAGTTGAAACAAAGTCAGACGATGCGTATGATGTTGCGTTAACTCTATTTAGCTCACTAATATCTATAAGCGTAAATTGTCTTGTTCCTGTTAAGAATTTAGTTGCATTCTTATTTGGCACAAAGATAATACCTTCAATTGCACCATTAGCATCTGATAATATGGATGCAGTCTTACCGCCTAAAGTAGGTGGGAATTCTGTTTCATTGATGTACTTATCACCAGGATCAAGATAATTAGAATTAGTCGCTTGTGCCGCAAAGTATTGGAACTTTCCTGAACCTGTTTGAACAAAAGCAGAAATATCAGTTTCGTCATAGAATGGGAAGTAACGAGTATTAGGTCTCAAGCCTTGCGCTTTAAAGAATATAAATCGTTCTCTTTGGTATTGAATAGATGTTTCATAAAGTATTTCGTCTGCCATTGATGTCACGACTGTTTCACTCTTGACAATTGTACTTGTTACAGTAGAAGTCGTTCGACCATTCTTTGAAGTCTTACTTTCAGAGTAACCAGCTTTTAATGAATCTGCTTGTACACCTGACCAGTTAAAGCCCCAATCATTCCACAAGGAAGTGTTTGCTGGGTCTAGCTTTGTTCCGCCGTCAACAATCTTAGCAGGTAAACGAGAGGTGTCGAACCATGTATCAGTAGATGGTGACATTTTAATATGCCCAATAGTCACACCTAAGTTAAATGCGTTTACTGATGTTGCACTGGATGCCTGAGTGTTTGAAGCATATACAACTTCTTCATAAAGAGGGTATACTGTATCGCCTATTAAGGACACACGATCAGAAGCATCAGAGTCATAAACAAGTTCAGAACTGTTTGCAACAAATGATGGTCTTAATTCTCTATTGAATACATCAGTAGATGCACGATAATCTAATGCAGTTCTTAAACTTTGTGAGTGGTCTGTAAAGTTGTCGGCAGTTAGGCCAACTTTTAGACGATTAACGCCAGCCGAGTCAAGAACTTCTAAAGTAGCAGTTTCTAGCTCAAGCATGTTTAATGTAGTAATTTCTTCAATCTTGTCCATACGTGTTTCAAGATCAGATATATCTCTCATAGTGTAACGTCTGTTATCAACATACGTCATAGATACATCGCTATCATTCAATGTGTAAGGATTTATAGATAGTCTAGCAAGTTCCATTGCATTATCAGGAACGGATGGGTGTATAGGAAATAATGACCTTTCACCAGCAACCGCTTCAAATGTGCCTGCTTTATTCAATACAATTCTGTAACCTTGACCAAGATAGTAAGCAATGTCTGTAGTAATAAGATCAGTGTTAGCTGGAAGTTCTACAGTTACCGCACCAGTTGAAGTAAAGTCAGATGCAGTGTTAGCACGTAAAGGTCTAAAGTCTAATACGTCTCTTAAAGAAACAGTCTCACCATTCTTTTGTCTGTATGATGGAATGTCTTCATATTCAACTTGACCAGTGTAAGAATTTACAGCAAAGAAGTCTCCGCCAGCTCCGTGTGCAAAGTGATCAAAGTCAACATAAACATCACCGCTTGGAGCAGAAAAGCCAGCACGTAATGTTAGAATGCCTTCCGAATAGAAGTTATCTCTTTGTCCATTGTCAAGTACATAATAGTCTGTAATGACATTACCAGCAGATGTAGCATCTCGTACTTCATTAATTCTAAATATGTCACCACGCTCTAGCTGAACTGTGTCGTCACTTTCAGGAGAAATAGTAGCCGTTCTATTTGTTAATGCTTTAGTTTTTACTGTGGCAGCACCTTTGTTGACATAGGCTAACAATGAAACAGCAGAAGATTTTTGAAGCGTTCCTAATGTAACACCTGTAGTTCCGTTACCACCAGCAGTCACAGTAATCGCACTTTCTACACCAGAAGAATCTGTTGATAGTAACCAATTTGTAGAGTTGGCAAAAGTCTCGCCTGTTGCAGACAATGAAAGAGCCAATGTAGCGTTAGCCGCTGCAGTACCAGTGAAACGTCTTTGTGTCGTCAATGATATGTCAGTTATGGCAGAAGGTCTGATACCTGATAAAGGGAACAATAAGTTATTATTAGAAGTGTCTTTTATTACAGCAACACTATTTTCAAGAACAAGATCAGCATAGTTAGTAGTGCTAAGACCTATACTTCTAACAGCACTAAACTGTTTAGCCGAAGCCATTACAACATCAAAGATGTATATTCTATAATACAAACCAAATTTCTCAATAGACCTTATTCTAGCCGTACCAATAGTTGAACCACCATGAGTAACAGCCGATCTTAAATTGACATTAGCCATAGTTGTAATATTTGGCAAGCCTAACTTAGTCAAAGATAAAATGTAATTACCATACTCTGAGGCAACAACATCATTGTTTACTGTAGTAGTTGTTCTTGGCTTGTCAATAGGAATTCGTATTGGGTTATAAGATTCGAACCTTTTACCTTTTACATAAGCAATACCAGCATTGATTGTTATATCAAGTTTAGTTGCATCAGAATCGTTGGCTTGGGTTTTGATTATGAATGGCTTAACTGTATAGTTACCAGACTCTTCGAATGTCCTTTGAGCCAAGATGTCGCCTACGACACTCAAGCTCCTATCACCAGCAGACTTAACAGCCGCCATTAATCCATTGACAATATCAAAGGATGGAATGAATGTAGTACCAGCAGAAACATTAGCTTGTAATGCCAGTGCTAATGTAATCTTATATCTGTCTGCACCGGGGGCAGTCAAGTTTGGTGTGTCTGTTGAATTGTCGTAAAGTGCAGTATCATCAGCCGCTTTAACAACTTGTTCTGAAACAGTAAAACCAACTACAGCCGTAGGTGTACTTGAATACTTAGAAATAACAATGCTTTGCGCATTAGACTGAACGAAGTGACCGCTTACGAAGAATACTGATTCTTTTACCGAGAGCCTTGTACCACGCCCAACAGCTGGATTTGCAGTAGTATTAGTAGATTGTACTTGTAAGTTTGTTCCACTGACATCGCCATTGATAACTTCACCTGGTGTTAAACGAACAGGTGTGGTAGTACCAGAAATTGAATTGTTATTTACATACTCAACAAAGATTGTTGCAGGGTCACCATCAGCCGCCGCTTTGATTTCAACAATGCGAACTTTAATAGTAGATGTTTGTCCAGTAAAAATTTCACCGATTAAAGCAGAGAACGTTGTAGGTAAAGCATATGTAGTAGTATCTAGTTTACCAAATTCAAATCTTGTATCTAATTGAATACCACCTGAATGGACAGGCGCACCTTCTTTAAATACAAAACGAGCATGTTGCTCTGCTTCTCTTTGAATAATCGTTTGAAGTTGGGTTAACTCTCTTGCTTGAAGTGCTGAACCCGAATTAAAAAGTATTCTGTGATAATTATCGCTGTCTGCGAAATCATCTCTGTATGTCTGACTAAAGCTGGTGCTTGTAACGTTGCTTACCATTATTTTCTCTTCTTACAATTGAATTACGATTTTAATATCTTCGGTTTGGTCTGTGGCTCTAGTAATAGCGGCTCTATTTTCAACATACAACACTTCACCTGAATTTATGTTAATGTTTGGAGTTGTCCATGTACTTGCACTATCTAGTGTTCCAGCACCATTACCATCTGTCTCAGTCAAGGCTTCGGCAGTTGTAAATGCAGTAAAGCCTGTGTCCTCTGTCTGATGGTAACGTATTATCTTAGTCGATGTGCTATATGTATCAACGTATGCTTTAGCACCAGAAGACCCACCTAAGATAGTATTATCAGGAGTGAATGCTGTCGTCTGTGATGCTACTAATAAACTTTTAAGAGCAAATCCAGATGCCGCTGTAAAGTCGGAATCAGTTGTAGGGACTAATGGATTTTTAATTAAAGCTACTTGACGGAAATCATTATCAGTTATAAATGTGTTTGTTTCATTGCCAGCTGGTTTTGTATTGAACATAACAGCCTTTGCTCTAAGGTCATTTAAAGCGTTTGCACCAAAACCATTATTAGGAGAAAGTACAGCACGTGCCGTAGCAGAACCAGCACCGAATGTTATAGTAGCTTTAGTGAAATCATGTCCGTGTCTAATGCCACCAGTACCATTTGAATCTAATAGGATGTCTACGACTGCGCCACCACTTATAATTGCCGTTGCTGTACAACTGTCACCATCACCAACTACTGTGACTGTAGGAATTGATGAATAACCAGTACCACCAGATACAACACGAATACTACCGATTTGACCTGATATTGCCGCTGTCTGTACGCCCTTTTGTTCTACTAAAGCCGCCGCTGACGAACTGTCTGTTGTCCCAATTAATTTTACAGGAACAAAGTTTGCAGAAAGAAACTTGTTTGCGTCTGTAGCAGAAAGGGTGTAAAGGAATTTCCAAGTGTAACCATCGGCTAATAAGAATGATGATGTTGCAGAGCCAGTTGGTTCTACAGTAGATGCTACAGCCGCACCAGTCGAGTCTTTACCTTGTTGTAGGCAAATATACACTGCATTATCGTCTGTGATAACAAAGTATGGTGTAGTAGGATGCGAAGCTATGTTATCGTCCCAACCATCATAAAGTGTACCAGCTGTCCAGTTATTTCTAGGAACAACATAAGAAACGTCTTCACCAGATTTAATTGATTGAAGTTGCAATCTTAAATTACGTTCTTCTCTTAAAGTATTAACAGGTGTTGGAGCTGTGTCTGAACTATCCCAATCGATAGAGTTACCTATACCGATATAATAAGATGCTGCTGCTGTTCCAACTTCTGCGATAAGACTATCAAGAAGTACCCTTTTTAAACTGTCAGTAATAATGCCTGTCATTTGTTTTTCCTATTAAGCTACTGTAACGCTTGATTGATTACCAACGAGATACCAATTAGCACCATCCCAGATAACTGTTGCGCCGTCATATTGAGCTAGCGCAAATGTAGAACCCTGTGCATAATTTGCAGGGGTTACAGTAGCTACTCCAGCTCCTTTGTTTGTAAATATTTTAGATTCACCGACTGTTGTACCATCGGCTAAAGACACTGCTAATGCAGAACCTTTATTACAGATTATATAGCCTACTGTTGCAGAGGCCGCACCATTTGCAGTTATTGTTGCAGATGTGATTGCGTGCTTATTAAGTACAGCAGAACCAGTACCCTTACCACCAATTGTAACATTAACATTAGTATCACCACCACTTGCAATAATCGTAGGACTATTACCTGTTGCGGCATTGGCTAATGTTACTTCATTAACTGCTGAACCTGTTGCAGTTACTTTAACTAACTCATTACCATTAGTGTCATTTAAAGACGTGCCATACTTACCTGTGTTTATTACAGGAGATGTCAAAGTCTTGTTAGTAAATGTCTGTGCAAACCCAGCAAAAGCAAACGTATCATTTCCAGCCAACAAAGGTAAAGTCACAGTCCTATCAGCACTCAATTCACTTACAGCAAACACATACTGGTGATCGGCAGACGTGTCATTAATTTGTGGTGTTGTTATGACAGGAGAAGTCAAAGTCTTATTTGTTAGCGTTGAAGTTCCTGTATCTAATGTTACAGTGCCACCAGCATCGGGTATTGTTATTGTTCTGTCAGCAGTCGGATCTGTTACAAGTAATGTTGTTTCAAAGCTATCGGCAGATGCGCCTTCAAAGACAATAGAGTTTGAAGTCAGAGTGATACCAGCCGAAAGAACATCACTGTCTCCGCCTAATTTCTGAAAAAGTTCTACAAAATTGGAATTAATTTTAGTACCAGCAGAACGTAAAGTTTCGCCTGTGCCGTCATTAGCAGCCGCTCCAATCGATATGTTTTGCCTAGTCATTAAATTTTAATCCTTTAAGCTTTAATTAATGTTATTTATAACAGTTATATGAGTTGATTTGCCAAGTCTTATTGTTTTATCTAGTTAATATACCACCAGCTGAGTCTGCAAATACAGAGCCATGCTTGCCGTCAAAGTACGATTGATCCATAGTCTCGAATGTGTTAGAGAATTTAACCGCTTTAATTGTTCCGTCACTATCTTCATCGAACCTAGGTGAGTTGGCGTCAATAGCATCTTCAATATCGTTGTACATAGCATCAAACTGTGCAACAGTAAGTTCGCTGTATACCTTGACAGTTGCATTAAGATCAACACGTTCTTTATTAAGACCTGAATCGCTTGTATCATCAAAGATACCAGTGATAGAAGTGAAGGCAGTCATACTTAATGGAGTGCCTGTAAGTTGTAATGTAACTTGACCAGCATCACTATCTAAGATAGCCAAAGGTTGAGTTCCTAAGTTTAAGTTTCCTAGACTTTCAAGAATAACTTCACCACCAAGAAAAAAGCCTGATGGATGCACAAACGATTTGTATAAGTCTCTCCACTTTGCAATTGGTACTGATGAACGAACTAATACAGATAATACTTGATATAGCGCACCATTCTGAATATACCTCAATGATTCAGAACCAATTTTAGATTCACCTACAATAAACAGGTTAGCTTTAGGATAAACAATCTCAGGTTGCTCTCCATAGAACGTTCTAAAGAAAGTTTCAGATGAAGATAAAGAACCTTTAATTCTATAGTTATCAGCAAGCATACCAGCTATCAGCCGTGGGTCTTTAAAGTAATCGGCAGTCACAAGACCTTGACCGATTTCTCCGAATATCTGATTTAGATAGGTAAGTTCTGTTGCCCTTACGTCTCTTAACTTATATAAGTTCTGTATATCATTATCAAATCCATGATTTGCATCAGAATCCATATAGTCGTAATACTTCTCAAGAAAACTTACTAGCTTAGGATACTCGGCTATGTAGTGTTCAGGAAGAACTTCTCGGATCTTGCTAGTCGATAGATTCTGACCTCTGCGATCTTCATCAAGTAATGTTTGTTGAACCATTATAGGGCTACTTGTGTCTTGCCGTAATCTACTGTACCAGCAGTAAACGATCTAGTTGTATCGATATTTAGTACATAATTTCTAAGGGGTATAACAGTTCCTTGATTTGCAGGAGTTACTGATATTCTAATATAATCAACTCCACCAGAAATTGATACTGGTGCAAACCCTGTTATTGCAACAACACCAGTCGTAGCATTGTAAGTACCCACGTTACTGATTTGAATACCACCATCTGCATCAACAACTTGAAGTTGTGTAGAACTTAATAGATTGCGTATAGTACATAGCTTACTATTAAATGTAAATGTGTTAGAACTGACAGTATAGTGAACATCGTCTGGTACGGCGAGTTGGACAGGGAAAGTGACATTGTATGCCTTGGATGTTGCCAATGTAGGCACAAACCTTCGTTGCAACTTTACGTCTATTTTTGAATTTAAAATAGAGTCGCCTATGTTATCAATCTCTGTAAGTAAATTAGACCTTCTGAATGTTTTACCGAATGCGTTTAGATTAGTTGTAAAGTAGTTTGACACAATCGTAGCAACATTAGTTTCGGCACTTTTTAATGTGACGTTGGTTTTATTAGGGTTGAAGTTAAACAATGTCGATGTTTCAAGAAACGTTATAACAGGATCAACAAACTTTGTATCTATTGTCATAATAGCCAAAGGCTTAATAAGATTAGTTATGATTTCATCTTGAGTAGTAACCTTTGATGCGGCTGATGTCGTATCAGGAAACTTGAGAGATACAAACACTTTACCATATTCTGGTGTAGGTAAGTTATCTTCTCCGCCCCAAGCAATACAATCAGATACAGCTGGATATTTTGAAAGAATTAAAGCCTTATAGTCGTCGGCAGTAACAAGTCTGTTTTGAGCAGAGAATGCAATAGGAGCATTTGATCTAATAGACTCTATTGTTTCTTTGTCTGCACCGCCACTTGCGACTGTAGATGTCGTTGATACAATAGTATAAGCAGTACCATCAACTGTGATTGTGTTAGTTGGAGTGTATGTAGCACCACCATTTGACAATGCACCTTTAGAGGATAAGTACGACACAACGATCTTATTGCCAGCAACAGGAGCTAGTCCAGTTGTAATGCCGTCACTGAATGATAATTCATAGAAAGCATTAGGGGATTCTCTTAATTGGAAAAGCCTTGAACTTGTGTCAACTGTAATTGCCTTATGTAATTCCGAGTACACAATGAAATCAGAAGAAGCTGATGAAGTGAATACGTTTATTGCAACAGTTTTTGTATCAATGGACGTTTCAGGAATGACATAAATCTGACGATCTGTGGCTGAACCAACATAGAATGTTTTTGTTTTTAGAGTGCCTTCGACTAAAGGTATTGCCGTAGTACCAAGAGCACTTAGGAAAGAATAGTTACCTGTGCCGTCATCAGTAGCAGTGTGTGCCTCAAGCGTATAGAATGTGTATGAAATGTCATCAACACTTGTAGTAAAAGTAGAATACTTTGGTAGCGTTATTGTAGCTGGTCTGCCTACAGCAGTAATAGTAGTCGATAGAGCTACGTGTGCAGTTGCAGAAGTAATTGATTTTGGATTGTATCCAAGTGTTTCTGCATGTGACACAACAGATGATCGTAATTGTGCTGTATTTAAAAATGATTCATTAAGGGCAAAGTTTGCAACTAAGCCATTGAAGTGAGTGTTGTGTGCCAAGACATCAAGTATGTTTGATAATCCAGATGCTTCAAAGTTATAATCAGCGAACTCGGTTTGTTGTGACAAGTACGTTTTAAGACTTGTTTTGATTGTTGCAAAGTCGAGTTGGGTTGACTTGATATTAGTAGCCATATTATCTTAGCCTCGTTATGTTTGTTTCGAGTGTTACAATCTCATCGGAGCTTACTACTTGAAATGTTAAGCTGATACTGATACTATTAGCATCAGGTTGTAGATTAGTAACGACGTTTTTTACTTTTGCTCTTGGTTCGTATCTATTTAGAACTGATCTAATGACAGTATCAATTTCGAATATGCTGTCGTTATCTGCTAATTGAAAAAGAATGTTGTTTAAATCCCCACCAAAACTAGGTTGAAAAGGCTTCTCATATTTATTAGTCAATAGTAGGTTCTTAACAGCTTGTTTAACAGCCGCTGCATCTGTCTTCTTGAATATTTCACCAGAAGGTTTCTTTGCAAATGTTAAATCTATATCACTGAACAATTTATTACGAGTTGTTACAATAGATCTAGCACCTAAGTTGCCGTCTTCCACTGAAAATGCTCTTGATACCATTTTTATTCGCTTTTTATTAACTTTAGGGTTGACAACTTAGTAGAACGTGTATATAATAAAGAAGTAATATATGAAGCCCAGTATATACTCAGCTCTTTTAGAATCATTACTAATTAAGTTTATTTATAACACTTATTACTAATCTTATAATTCATGTAAAATTAAATCACTAGAAGATAACACATTACCATTATATCTTGTTTCTACTTCGCTTTTAAAATTACCATCAGTCACATCATAACTTTCGTTTAACATAGGGCTTATGATTATCAACTGACAACTTAATGGCACTTTAGGATCATAGCTATCATAGTCTAATATTATTTTCTGTGTAGTGGCTAAATCTTTTAAAAGATCAGCAAGCCAAAACGTTTTTTCAATATCTACAATACCAGACTCGTTTTGTATTTCCCATACAGCCGCACGTCCTTCTGACTTGTATTTATTAACACTATCTGACCACCCTTTTGATGCAACATCGTTTGGTCTTACATTGTAAAGACCTTCTATTACAACTATTCTATAATTATGCATCTCATTCTTAAATTGAGGGTCATTATACTTTTGTAATATATCAGCGTTCACTTGAAAATTTCTGGCTATCTGCGCTCTATCTTTTTTAGGCACTTGAGATATTATTCCAGTCGCACCTTTAGCACCAGTATATGTCGCCAAGGTTATTGATCCTGACAACTTAGTTTTATTATTAATAATAGCATCGTTTTTTATAACTATCTCTGGTTGATAATTAACACTTGGATTAGTATCTGGCACAACAAAAGCAATGTTATTACCTCTTGATGCACTGCCAGCAGAATTTCTACTAGTTCTTGGTGACGACTTTTTACTTTTAATCTCAACTAAATTTGGTGGGTTGGTTTTTGCATATGATGGAGATAAAATTCCAGACGCTATTGCTTGACCAATAAATGCTGTATTAGTTTTATTACTAGGCGTTCTTAGTGCCGCACGCACTTCTTGTATATTCAATTCTTTTGTAGAGAAGCCACCTGTAGCTTTTGTTTTATCTAATGCTCTTAATAGATGATCGTCAATATCTACTTTAACATCTACAGCACCTATTGTTGTGTTGAATAATAAATCATTTACAATAGCCGTCGTCGGTGCAGCCGTTGTAGGAGTTGCTGTATCTGTGATAGCAGTACCACCTGATGTTGCAGTTGCGGCATACGATTGTGATCTTGCAATTTGTGCTATACCTTTTAATGATCCGTGGAATGTAGGTGCAGTAACTCCAGCTACAAACGTAGCTCCTTTGCCGTACATTGTAATATCCGTACCACCAATTGTTCCTGTTCCACCAAAGACTGATAGATTAGTTGCCGCAATGTTCATATTAGCAGACGATTGATGTAATCTAGTTCTAGCACTGATTTGCGTAACTGAGCCTGATGAAAGATGCATATCGCCTTGAGATGTAACTCTTGCAACACCTTTGATAACTTGTGTCATATCACCTAATACAGTGTTAGTCATTGATTTGATAACAGTTTTAGATGCGTGTCCTTTTGTTATATGACCAGTGTTCTTTTCTACAATAGTTCTGGAAGAACCTTCTATATTCTCAATCTTATCTTCACCAACAGTTAATTTATATTCACCATTGACTTTAACATTGTAATCACCAGCTATCTCCATATCTACGTTACCACCATATACTATTTTGGCGTCACCTAAGATAGTGATATGTTGATCTTTTGATACTGATATAATTTGAGACCCCGAAGCGATTATCATTCTTCCGTCTTGGCGTATTTCAACACCATTACCTGAATTGTGCTTTAGTATTATTCTTTCGTTACCAGGAGTGTCGTCCATTTCAAAGCTATGACCAGTTGCAGTCGTGGTTGCTCTATTCAATGTCCTTTGAGATGGAACTGGATCAGAACTTATTAACTTATCAAATCCACCAACAAGGCTGAGACTTGTATAATCTGCACCAATAGAAACTCTTGGTGTCGTACCTGTATACCAATTTTTAAACTGAGGGTATACGCCAGTGACGTCAGAATACAAATCTGTCTCTTTGCCCTGCTGAACTACAATAGGTCCTAGCCTTAGCTGTCTTTCGTTAAGATTATCATTAGATGTTGTCATTAATTCTGTCTCGCTGTAATCAATGCAGACCTACTTAAAGGTCCTAGATTATTATTGTATTGTACTGCGTTTGATTTACTAAAGGTGTTTAGTATATATGCGTCAACGTCAAACCCAGGATCGATGTCGTTGTTTTCTGTGCATTGATTGTGACCTAATACTTGTCCACTCTGAAATACTTTATAGAATATTCTTAGGAAATCTTTCTGTGCTTTCATTTGTGCCACTGTAATTGATTCTGATGATAAGAAAGACTCTGGGTTGTCTGTTCCTGATAGACAATTATAACCTGCAACGTGGGCTATACCAATACTGTACTGGTTGTGTCCAAAGTCGTTTGCATGCGCACCTTCTATATTTAAAGGTCTGCCTCGTTGTATTGTTCCGTCTCTTTTAATTATATAGTGATAACCTAGTCCAGAAAATCCTGTACCTGTATGCCATTGATGAATATCTTCTGCACCAATGTGTGGTTGATCAATAAAATTACCTGTCCAGTGAATTACTGTCTCAGTTATTTCTCTTGTACAATTAGAAAGTTCTGCCTCTAATTCATCTAAACTCGAAACTATACTAAACGAATAGCCTTTCTTATTAGATGCTGGACTTTTTATTACAGTCGAAGCACCTTGCCATTCACCATTTTGTGATCCAATAGTATAAACTGGTGCAGTAGAAATACCAAGGTTTGCATAGACAGAGTTCAATTGATCTACTAAAGAGCCAACTGATGTGTCAATATTAGATAGTTCGGTTTCAATTTGAATTGCAGTTAAGTTAGAATAACCATTTAATAGATTTGCGGCTGTAAGATAATCTTTTTTATCTAAGAGCGCAGACACTTGTTTCCTTGTCTCGTTAGGAACTATGATGCCTGTGTCTTGTGTTAGTTGACCTATTGCATATCCTATAGGATCTATTGTCGCACCTATTATATCTTTAATAGATTGATTAAACCCCTGATCAAAAAACTTAGTTAATCCAGAAGTGATATTATTAGTTGATGTCTCTAAATCTTTAAAAATACCACTCGGTAAACCATCGACAGTGCTTGCAAATTGATTTATAACTGAACTTGATGATAATGCTTTAGTAGCATTAGGTGCAACACTTTCCATTGCACTTGACAGTTTGTCTAAGGCAAGACCCGATTGTTGTTGCAAAGCAGACGCAATAGCTTCTGGTGTTGGCATAGCTAAAACAGTGCTATTAATTCCTATCTTTATATCGTCTGAAAGTCCTGTGATAGTTTTTAAAGCATCACTTGAGCCACTAGCAAAGTCATTCGTAAGATTTACACCTTGAGGATTTTCTTCAAGTAAAGCAACTCCTTTATTAACAACAGTAGTATCTGCTTCAACTAATCCATCATTCTCTTGCGTCAATGCTTTCCAACCACCATCAATTTTACCAACAGTGAGCCCAACCTTTGTTGACTGTAAGGCAGTAAACTTTGATTGCGCAGATGTAGCGGCAGTTTCAATCACATCAAAGTTATTTGTATTGGCTAAAGATTTGATTGTTTGATTTAAATTTTTTAAACTTACTGTAGGAGTAGTAACCATTATTTGAACCTCTTAAAGATTTCGCGTGCAAGTTCAATTCTTTTATCTCTTGCAGAACCATCGCTTCTTTCATAATATTTATCTACTGTGATTGCGGCGTTATCGACACCACTAGATGCTCTTATTTTAGACAAAGCCCTTTTCTCTTTTCCTACAAGCTCATACAATACAAATGAAAGCTGTGTTGATAACAAATCTTTTGATTTATTGATTTCGTGAGAATAGTTTATAAGATCATTATATCTAGTATCTCTCCACTGTGCTATACCATAGGCTTCTTTACCTTTATCACTTGGATTAAATGCAGTCGGACTAATAGAGACACCTGATTCTGCCGCAAAGTTACCTACAAGTCCAGCAGCTTGTTCTAAAGTAAACCCTCGGTCTGTAAAAAAGTTAAAACTTTTCTCTGCATTTGTACTACCTTCTAAGTCACTAACCAATGATTCACCAGATAATCCAGGCGGTCTTAAAGGTGGCAATTGGTATGTTTCGCCAGAAAAAACTGATTCGCATTCACTAGACGGACGCATTATAGAAGGAATAGAACCTAAGACTAATGGTACTTGTGAATCTGTGCCGTCTAAGAACACACCAAATACTTGTGCGCCATTTTCCAACATAGTGTTTGATCCATGACCACCAAATCCAGGTTCTGTTGTGGGAACTACAACTGATGCCCAAGGAAGATCAGAATTTTTTATGTCCTTACTGTGAATACCAGTAATTCTAATTTGAACTCTGCCTAAAGATAAAAAAACATCATTGTTATTAACAATAGTCCCAAAAAAGAACCTATTAATATCATCTCCGTAAAAACTATCGCACGTCATTTTATATTTGTTTCCCTTGGAAGATCGGCTAGTTTTACACAACTAGCAATTACATCATATCTCTCATTCTTAAATGAATGTCTGACTGCATACATTAGATAATCACCAGACTTTTTCTGATCTTCTAAGCTTTCTTCTTCTCTGCTAGGGTTAACTGCCGTGTCTAAAAACTTTAATGTTATTTGATTGCCTATAGTGTTACTATATGCACCATTGAGAAAGTTTCTTCCTGGTAATATAACTTCAATTGCATTTCTTGTAATAGTTTCTCTCAACGCCTCGTTTGTCACCTTTAACTTGTGTTGTGATAAATCGACTGCTTCTGAATAACTATTCTTAGAATTGTATACGTCTGACATCACAACCTTAGTAACGACTCTGGATTTTAATTGTGCGACTGGTATTTCATTTAACTTGTAGTTATTTGAATACGTCAACACATTTTGATTTTTTGCTATGATTTGATTAGACTTTAGTTCTTGTAAAGTATCGTCTAGGTTGTGTGTCACACCACCATTTTTAATTTCAGAACCAATAGTAGGATCATAGAACTTGTACTGTGCGCCGACTAAACCCTTTTGTATTAAACTAACAATCTCGTCATTACTCTTTGAAGTGTAGCTTTGAATTAATTGTGCTTGTTCTTCTATGCCTTTTGAAGCCGCAATTGATGTTGTAATTTGTGAATAGACGTATGGCACAGGATCAGGATTAGTTGATAGCATCAAGTTTAAAGGTATTATATGTAGTTTATCATTAGCCAAAGTCGAAAAGAAGTAATATGGAACACCATCAATAGTAGTTGCTCTTTCATTTACCCATCTTGCCGCTTGTAGAGGCGTCATGTTTGGTATTAGAACCTTTATAGGCGATTGAGCGTCAGCTTGTACAGGACCAGAGAAGTCTTTACCTAGATTGTCACGAATGATGTTCTGGACTATATCAACTGGTTTACCTTGGTACGCCTTGTTTACATTAATCAATGTAGAATTAAACGCATGGACTTCTACTATACGAATTAAGACTGCTGAAGTTCTATCATTGCTTCTTACGTTTTTGATTGTGTCCTCAATGACAAACTTTTTTGTTATTGCTATTGCTTCTTCGTCTGGCAACTTAAACGTCAATTCTATAAACTCTGCACCAGAAAATCCAATGTAGTTGTATACATTTGCGTCATCAATAAACAATATTTCGCCTGTAATGTACGGCTTATCTAAATGTTCATATATGTCAATATCAGTAATGATGTTTTTAATATCAACTGTAGTATTGCTTGTATCAACAGAAGACGTTATGATTGCAGATTGCAATACATAGTCGTGAGCACTCATTGCTTTATTTTTAGTTGTTGCGTTCATTAGGTGGATCTAACAGAATCTTGATACGCTTTAACGACTTGCCCAATTGCATTAGGCTTAATGATTTTTAATTGTCTTAAAGTGTCGTTATCTTTTTGATACCTTTCAAGGTATGTGACAGGAGTTAATAATGCACTGACTGCTGAATGTGGATCAACGTCTGTACGTTCATTTGCTCCATTCACATAATGATGTGGTGCAAGATATTCTAAAGTAGATCCAGATAGTTGAATAGTTTCTGGGAATTCAACATCACTGTTATCTCTGACCAATTCTGTACTAGTGAATGATTCCGTACTTGTAGTCCTAATAACTAATTGACCTAAATCCAAGTTTCTTTTTATGATAACACCAGTTGCACCAGATGTCTGACCGACTAATGCGTCTCCCACTTGAAAATGAATAAAAAGCTCTGTACTATTACGAGTAGTCAAAATAGTGTTAGGATAATCTTTAATTGCTTTTGCTCTAATCTCTTGTACTGTCAAAGGCCAACCACGCTCTCGTAGGTTGTCATTCAATAAATACAAAGTCCAGTAATATTTTACAGTGGCATAAATATCTTGTGAAACAGTATCAGGTCTTTCACCATCTTGAATATTGTAATACTCATAAAAGTTAACATTGTCTTTTATCTGATCTATAATATCTACATACACAGACAAATCTTGAATAGCAGTTTGTGATTTTTCGTTTCCAAATTTGTATAATGATATGGGGTGATTTGTAAAATACATTATTAATATCCAGCTGTTATATCGTTGCGAGTAAGAGTTCTTTCTTCTCCAAATGATAATGTTATATCAACTTCTGATGGTTTTCCATCTTCATGCCAACTCATAGATTGTGGGTTATACACTGATTGAAATCCACGAAGTACACTAGTAAGAATTTTAGTACCTACTGGCTGATCGTTGTATCTCATTGTAATATCAAACTTGTCAGGAAACTTATAACCAATAGGAACGTTTAGACCATCTGCATCAGTATCAAAATCAATTGTTTCTGGATACATAGTTGTACGGAAGAATTTTATTATATTTTCAATCTCTTTTGCTTCTCTTTGAGATGTGGCTATTAATTTAAAAGTAAACGAGAACTCTCTTAGTGCAACAGATTTAAATAGGTTGATAGTGTTAGGGTTTACTGTCACTGCTAAAGCATTTGTAACGGCACCACCAGCTATAGCACTTTTTTGTGCTAATCTAGTTGCCGCTAATCTTGCCGCCGCTTGATCAGCAATACCACCTTTTAACAAGTTTATTGTACTACTTGTTGCTTGACCAGCACCTCTTACTAATGAACTTACCGCACCTTGACCAGATTTAATACCAGCAGAAGCAATACCGCCTATTGCACCAAGTTCCATATTCTCATATGATACCTGATCGTCAAACCTAAGACTTGATGGAAGATATAGTATAACACCAGTATTAAACTGGGGTATTGATTTGGCTGATGAGACAATCGTTTCTTGGTCATTTTGAGGATCGAATTCTATACCACCAAATCTTTCGGCCTCACTACTTGTTTCTACAAATGTATCTGTAGCAGTATTTGACAACTGTGATAATACACCATTCCCATTTTCTCTCCTAAAGGCGGCACCTATATTAGCACCAGATATTTCAGGTGCCGTGTACACAACTGGTGTGAATCGAATAGTGCCTTTGTAATCATCTCTTTTATGAAATGGAAAAATATAAGGACTTGCATTGTCTTTTGGCATGTTTTTAACCTGATAAATAAAAAGGAATTATATAAGATATTTATACACTAAAATGGCATACTCTGGAAAGTATATAGTTAAAAACCCATCTAAGTACAAAGGTGACCATACACGTGTCACTTATCGTTCTTTATGGGAAAGAAACTCATTCGCTTGGTGCGAAAACAACCCTAATATAAAAGATTGGTCTTCTGAGGAAACAGTGATACCATATTACTATGATGTTGATAAAAAGTACCATAGATACTTCATGGATCTTAAGATTACTTATACTAATGGTAAAACATGTTTAGTTGAGATTAAACCAGACAAAGAAACTAAACCGCCTAAAAGACCTGACAAGACAAGACGTTACTTGAATGAATCATTGACTTATATTAAGAATATGAATAAGTGGGACGCCGCAAGAGAATACGCCAAGGATCGTAATTGGGGTTTTGAGATATGGACTGAGGACACCTTGACTCAAATGGGGATATTAAAAAAAGCCTTAAAGCCATTGAAACCTCTTAGAAAACCTAAGAAAAAACCTAAGAAAAAGGTATAAATAACTACATGAGTAATATTTTTAAAAACATGGAATTAGAAGCCTTTCGTAACGGAATTCAGCCGCGTACTAAACAGTCGCGTGAATGGTTTCGTAAGAAGGCTGTTGCAATGGGTAAAGTCAATCGTGCAACTCTAATGAAAGAAGACCCTATCGTTCTAAAGAATAGAACAGTGCTTGGATCTATGTGTATGTTTTTCTATGACCCAAAAGGTAAAGACACTTTACCATTCTATGATTCATTCCCTTTAGTTATCGTTTTAGGTCCTGCCAAAGGTGGTTTTATGGGATTGAACCTACACTACCTACCATTAGTTCTACGAGCAAAGCTTTTAGACAATTTACTTGATGTGACAAACAATAAAAAATATAATAGAAGCACTCGATTTGATGTGACGTATGATCTTTTACAAGGTGCGGCAAAGTTTAAAGAGTTTAAACCATGTCTAAAGCATTACTTGTCTAGTCAAGTAAGAAGTAGGTTTGCATTTGTAGAAGCACCTGAGTGGGAAATTGCCGCTTTCTTACCAACAGCCGATTTCCAGAAAGCGTCTGCAACTAAAGTCCATGCAGATTCAAGAAGAAAGATTAAGAAATGACATATAGTGTAGATCAATTAAAAGGATTGATGTCTAGTAAAGGTGGCATTGCAATGGGCAATGTCTACAGAGTTATACTTCCGTCACTTCCCGGTGCGACTTCTACAGATGTAAATTTGTTATGCTCAAGAGTAAATATTCCAGGCAAACAGGTTGTTACGTATGATCGAGAAATTGGTCACAAGATGGAAAAGATTGCATACAGACAATTGTATGAAGATGTTACTATGACTTTCTTCTTACTGAATGATTATGGTGTGCGTAACTATTTTGATACTTGGACAGACGCAATCGTAGATCAAGACTCTTATCAGATAAAGTATAAGAACACATATACAAAACAGATTAAGATACAGCAATTAAAGAAAGGTATTGGTTTTCCTGTGTATTCTACACCATTGGGACTGCCTTTGTTACCAGCAGAAATACAGAACAGACTTCCAAGTATAGGTGGATTTGACCTTGCACAAGGAACATTCGACTTAGATTTCATTACGGACGATAAAGTAGTGTATGAAGTTTCTTTAGAGGAAGCTTTTCCTACTACTATAACAGGTGTAGAACTCGGTAATGCTAATGGTGAGATACTTGAGTTTAACGTCACTTTCTCGTACACTAAATACAATATAACAAAGAGTAGACAAGCAACACCTAACAGTGATTTTATAACGTCACAACTTGGCACATTATTAACTAATATATGAGGACTACCTGAATGGCACTACCAAAACTGAATGATACTCCAAAGCACGAACTTGTTATACCTTCAAGCAACCAAAAAATTAGATATAGACCTTACTTGGTGAAAGAAGAAAAGGTTATGATGATGGCTATGGAATCACAAGACATGACGGCAATTCTTAATGCCGTGGCTGATACAGTCGATGCTTGTATTGAGAATGACATTAGTACGAAAGAGTTGGCTATATTCGACATTGAATATTTGTTCACACAGATACGAGCAAAGTCTGTTGGCGAAAGTAGCAAAATAAACCTTAAATGTTCTAATAAAGAATGTGAAGTTGATAACGAGATTGATGTAGATATTTCAAGTATCACAATCGATGTTCCTGATATTGATCATGTCATTAAGATTACTGATGAAATTAGTATAGAAATGAAATGGCCTTCGTATTCTGATATGTTAGAGTTGGGTATCACAGATGAACAATCAGCTAACGAAGGTGCGTTTGCAATGATTGCTAAATGTATTAGTGCAATCGTCACAGAAGAAGAAAGAATTGTGACATCTGATGTACCAAAAAAAGAAGTGTCAGACTTTATTGACTCTATGACTAAAGACCAGTTTTCTAAAGTAAGTGCCTACATTGAATCTATGCCTAAACTATCTCACACAGTCAATTTCGATTGTAACAAATGTAAACATGCCAACGAAATTGTTTTAGAAGGTTTGGCAGATTTTTTTTAATATGCCTTTCTCACGACAACTTGGTGAATTATTACGGAACAAACTTTCAATTGATGCAACATCATAGTTACTCATTGACTGAAATAGAACTAATGATTCCGTGGGAAAGAGAAGTCTACTTGAATATGTTAATGGATTATTTGAAAGAAGAAAAAGAAGCAGAACGACAAAGGAACGCCTAACATGGCTGATGCAACACTCAATGACGTAATATTAAAATTACGTGCTGATAACGATAAACAATTAAGAGAACAACACAGCACAACAGATGCAGTTAAAAACTTGTCTAGTACCATAAGAGCGTTGCTTGAAAAGATGGAAGGCGACGCATTAAAGAATCGTGAAGCTTTACTTGAGGCCAATAAGAAAAATAAACAACCTACACCAGATACGAACACTAGTAGTAGAAGTAGTAATAGTGGTAAAAGTTTAGCTGTATTTGGTAATCCTTTTACAGGTTTGTTCAGTAGTATAGGTTCGCTTGTTGCATTTGCTGGAGCGTTTGCACTGGCTACTGAAGGTTTCGGTCCTTCTATAAAAGATCTAAATAAATTTACAATAAACCTAGCTAAATTTACAAAAGGCATGAACACATTATTTCTTTTGCCAGCAAGATTAGCAAAAGACCTTGTTGTAGCTCCTGGAAAATCCATATATAATAAAGTCTTTAAAAATGTTAAGTTGATCGAGGATTCGATAGAAAAACGTTTTAACCCTCCTAAAAATGCTACAGTAGGTCGTAATCCACTTGGACAGTTCACTAAATTAGTACCTGACCTAGATCCAAGAGAAAGTTCGCTTACTCAAAAACAAAAACCTCAAAGTGTCTTAGTTCGTTTTTTTAGTAACATAAACAGAATGATTAAAAATGTTATGCCTACCAAAACAGTAGAAAGTGCGATAGAAAAACTAAGACCAGCATTCGAAGCGATTAAAAATAATAAAATGTTGCTAAACATTGTTAGGTTTGTAAGACCGCTTGCCGCAATCCTTTCTGTATTTGATGGTATTAAAAATTCTAGGAAAGAGATGGAAGACCAAGAAGGCATTGTTAATAAAATATTTGCTGGTACAGGTGGTTTGATAGGCGGAACTGTTGGCTCTTTCTTTGGAGAGTTTGCAAATATGCTAAAAGGTATACCTATTTTTATTATCAAAAAAATGTTACCAGCATCTTATTTAAAAGAGGATCATCATGGTAATGTTACTATTAATAAAGATAAAAACTTATTTACTAAAATTTTAGGTGGAATAGAAACACTCGACTTCAATCAATTAATTAAAGACATTATTCAAATTCCATTTGAAGCGTTGGGTAGTGCATTCACATCTATAACAACTGGTCTTGGGTGGACTGGAACTAAAGAAGAACAAACTAAATCAAAAGCCGCATGGAGTACATGGTGGAATAACTGGAAGACAATGAATGGTTTCGGAAAGAATGTATCTAGTATGTTTGGCGTTGCCTTTGAACTAGTATATTCTCCTATCAATGCAATATTAGAGGCACTTTTAAAGAATTTCACTAAGGATGGACAGGATAGAGAAAGGACTACTATGATGGAAAAGATAAACAAGTTTGCTCTTTTCATACAAGACCTTATTCCAAGTCCACAGTATTTCATTGATCGGCTTCCTGAAGGAGTTGCAAAAGCATTAGGGTTACAACATTCACGAGAACATAATAATAATTTAATTAGCAGTACCAACGAAATCCGTGATACCATAGAAAACATTAATAACATTAAAAACAGTCGAGCTGATATGAGATTAGCTAAAGTTAGAGCGACTGGAAGTGGTTCTTATATGTTGGATGGTGCTTCAGAGCAACATTTTTCTACCCAATTAAAAGAACTATACGAAAAACTAAACACAGAAATATTCAATAGTAAATATCAACAAATGGTTGCATTTGACAACGGAGCTAATCTTTCTCAGTCTGTGACAAATAATAATAACAATGCTATCGGTGATGCTGTTTATATGTCAGCTCCTGAGTCACATCATCCTGAAAGCCTACGATTTCCTAGATAGTAAAACTTGACAAGTCAC
>TARA_R110000737_G_scaffold32098_1_pt1 | contig 26275 bp, 41 predicted proteins | sample TARA_R110000737 | Tara Oceans TARA_R110000737 (sample SAMEA4398027) | marine metagenome | biome: Polar Biome; feature: [SRF] surface water layer (ENVO:00010504); material: water (ENVO:00002006), including particulate matter (ENVO:01000060) such as... | depth 5 m | reverse complement strand
AATTTAGAAAATGTGGAATTGATCATTCACCAAGGTTTTTCATTAACAGACAAAAAGTCGCTGGATAATTTGGAAATGAAGCTTCAAAATGTCTTGGCAATTCGAGAAAATGAAAATCTAAAATTGAACGAAAAGCTCGATAGCTTAAATTCTTACAGAGAAATGGAATCTGATGTTTCTAGTGAGTTAATGGCGTTGAATAATTCATTTGATACCGTAATTGTTGAAAGTAACGTTTGGAAGAATAAAAATTCGACAATGAAAAGTTTGGATTGGTTAGTGGTTATTGAAACCAAAAAGAAGCCAGCGCCTAATGATCAAAACTCTATTAAAAATTGGTTAGTGATTAGGTTGAAATCCGAAAGAGTAAAACTCATTTATTCTGATTAGCTGTGCTAGTTTTAAGCAAATTGTGATTTCATAAAAAAAGCTCCCGGAGTTAACCGAGAGCTTTTGCTTAATGTTTGTTGAAGCAATTATTGAACAGTGAATTTTTGCACAATCCTCGTTTCATTGTTGCTGATGTTTATCAAATAAACTCCTGCCGAAACGTTTAAATTGAAGGAAGCCGTTGTCGCCCCGTTCACTAAAACAGAAGAAGTTTCAATTACCTTACCAGAAAGATCTGTAATCGTCACATTGTACTCTGGTGAAAGAGCTTCTTTAAATTCAATGTTGAATTGACCGTTGTTTGGAGAAGGATAGACTAAAACCTGCGCGTCTAAATTGTTTTCTTCCAATCCAGCGCCACTTGGCAGACTTACTAAACTAACATCATCGACATAAAATTTAGATGTAACTTGCGTTGCATTAGCAGCATTTGTAAAAGCGATGCCAAAGATGTCTACTGCTCCAAAACCTGAAGCTGCAGTCCAAGGTCTAGTTCCAACAACTGTACCGTTAACGGTCAAAGTCTTAGTTCCAAGGCCTAAACTTACCAGCACACTTATATCATTCCAAGCTGCAACATTATATGTAAATGGTAAAGTACTTGCCAAATCGACATTCCCACTACCATCAGCATTGAAGAAAAAGTCGCCGCCATATTGATAACCAGTACCTCCTGTAGTCCAAGCTCCGCCCAAGTTGAAATATCCTCCTGAACCTTGTGGAACATATAGCTTTAAGCTAAATACATAATTTCCAGAAGTGTAAGCAGAGGGAAAGGCAAGAATCATGTCATTTAAAAAGACAGATGGCCCTCCATTTTTTACATACATAGAATTATTCGCGCTACTAAATATAGAGTCACTTATAGCAGCGTCTTCAGCGCCTCCTGAGGCACCACTCCATGTTTGCCATAAAGTTGATCCTGCAACTGCCACCGTTCCTGGTACAGAATAAGCGTCGAAATTATCTGACAGAATGGTTGTTTGTGCAAAAAGCCCTAAAGGAGCAATTGCTAAAATTGTAAGTAAAGTTTTTTTCATAACATTTGTTTTTTGGTTAGGTAAAAGGTATCAATAAAAATTGGATATTTTAACATTTTTTTGGATTAACACAAATGCTATGCACTGCATATAAATTTAAAAATAAGAATATTACTGATAATTTCATGAAGACAGTTTAGTGTTTCTATTGTTTCAAGCGTGTTTGAGAATTACCTTAATTACCCATTCTCAGTTGCGCGGACTCATAATTCCGAAGTAATTCAAAATAGCTTTTTGTTTCCATTACAACTACGCCTCCCATGGTGTCGCCATAATTTGCTGGCAGCCCGCCAGAATAGACCATCATTCGACTTATAGATGCAGAAGGAACGCTTAAGTCTCCTATTATTTTCATACCATCCACCATATAAATCATGTCTCCTTTTCTTGCTCCACGGAAAACTAATGAGCCATCATCTGCAACTTTAACATCAGTTGTAAGACTTGAAACCAGTGCTTTGATATCAAAGCGGATAGCGCTTTGAGCTATTTCTTCAGAACTTAAAGTTTTGATAGGAAGGAAGCCGTTGATTAGTTTTAAACCTCGGTCTCCCGCTCCAACTATAATAGTCGGAATGTCCTGAATACTGCTGTAATAATCTATCGTTCCTGTTCTAGCGAATCCATCAATAGGAATATCTACGATTTGTGATTTCATTGTGTCGCCGTAATGGGAAACATACAATTGATACGTTCCGGCCGGCACTGCGCTCAATCGAAAGCGACCGTCTTCATCTGTTCGGGTAATATATCTTCTATCCTGATCCAATATGAATACTGAAGCAGCGTATATCGTTTCTTTCGTTTTGCCGTTTACAACGGTTCCTACGACATCTCCAAGACCACTTTGACCAAAACTTGTTCCCGCAAAAAGCAACAAGGCAATTACACTTAACTTTTTCATCTTTTCTATTTTTTAAAGGTTATTTCCTTTTAGATGATAAAAGTTTCAGTTTTCCATAAATTAATTACGAATTACGAATTACGAAATGGGAAGGCTGACTGAGCGGAGTCGAAGGCAAGGTGTTAATTCGTAATTGCCTACCCGAGGATCATTCCAGCCATTGTCGCTGAAAGCAAAGAAGCAATAGAACCTCCAATTACTGCTTTTAATCCAAATTCAGAAAGTGTTTTGCGTTGATTTGGAGCTAAGGAACCTATTCCACCAATTTGGATACCGATGGAGGCAAAATTTGCAAATCCGCAAAGCATATAAGTTGCCATGATTACAGATTTGTCATAAGTAAAATGTAAAGAATTGGCCACATTTTTCAGTTCGGCTAATTGAATATATCCTACGAATTCCGATGCAGCTAGTTTGACACCTAACAATTGCCCCATAAGCATCATGTCTTCAGTTGCAACGCCTATGAGCCACATTAAAGGTGAAAAAACAATTCCTAGAACGGTTTCTAAAGAGAATTTGGCATAAGGTGTATGTTGCGCAATTAGTTCATTTAAACCTGACCAATCTCCAATCCAACTCATGGTGTAGTTTATCATAGCAATGAAAGCGATGAATACCAAAAGCATAGCGGCCACATTAGCGGCCAATTTTAACCCTTCAGTTGTTCCAGTTGAAATAGCATCAAGGACGTTACTCCCGATTTTTTCTTTTGAAACTTGAACTTCAGTATTTATTTTTTCGGTCTGAGGATAAAGCATTTTAGCAACAACAATAGCGCCAGGAGCAGCCATAACTGATGCAGCTAACAAATGTTTCGCAAATTCTAAACGAAGAGCTGGGTCATTTCCGCCTAAGAATCCTATATAAGCGGCCAAAACTCCACCAGCAACGGTCGCCATTCCACCTACCATAACGAGCAAGATTTCACTCTTGGTCATTTTATCCAAATAGGCTTTTATCATTAAAGGAGCTTCCGTTTGACCTAGAAATATATTTCCAGCAACAGATAAACTTTCCGCTCCAGAGATGGACAAAAGCTTGGTAAGAACAATGGCTAAACCTTTGACTATTTTCTGGATTATCCCTAAATAAAATAGGAGGGACGTTAAGGCGGAGAAAAAGATAATAGTTGGCAAAACTTGAAACAAAAAGATAAATCCATAGCTTTCTATATCCATCATTCCACCTAAAAGAAATTCACTTCCTTTTTGGGTAAAATTTAAGACTAAAACGAATAGTCCCCCAACATACTCAAAACCATGTTGCACAAAAGGGACTTTTAAAACGCCAAAAGCAAGAATGATTTGAGCGAGGATTCCCAGCCCAACTGTTTTCCAATTTATTGCTCGTCTGTTTGAAGAAAAAAGATACGCGATAAACAATAAAGCCAGCATTCCCAGTAAACCTCGCAATATACTGCCGACACTCATTCCTTCACTCTTAATTAATGTTCCGCTTTTCGAAGGTTTAGCAGTTGTTTTCTCACTCACAAATGAGTATGCCTTCCCTTTGTTGACAAGAGCTAAAGTTGAATCCGAGTTTGACTTTATGGTAAATCGTGTGGTTGGCGCATTAGCACCATTTTCATATAGAAAAAGAAAATTATTTTGAATTTGGTAGTCTCCTTTTTGAATTAGACTATCTCCTGACAACTTTAATGAATAATGACCTTCCGCTAGTCGTAAAAAGTCATTTTCAGAATTTGAAACTTGCCATTTTTGCTCAATATTTTGTCCAAACAATGAACCAATTAAACAAAAAGAAACAATCAAATAGGAAAGGAAACTCTTCATAGGATTTTGCGTTTTGGCAGCCAATTTAGAAACTTTCAATAGATATTCAGCCTATGGAAAATTTTTCTTGTTTCTAAGAGGTTCTTTTATTGATTTCGTCACGAAGTTTTGAGGCCAATTCGTAATCCTCACTTTCTATTGCTGCGTTCAATTCCGCCTCAAGTTCGTCAATACTCTTCGCTTTCATCCCTTCAGCTATTTCAGGGTTTTCTGTTTCGTCATCAAAAGACATCATGTCAAGTGGATCATCACCTGATTCTGATTCATCAAGAAGAATACCAGCACTTGCTAAGATATTTTCATAAGTGTAAATTGGACTTGAAAAACGAACGCCGATTGCAACAGCGTCTGAGGTTCTGGCATCTATTTCAGTTGAAAATCCATCTTTTTCACAAACAATTTTGGCGTAGAATATCCCTTCAACTAATTTGTAAATAATGATTTCTTTTACCTCGATGCTAAAGGAAGTGGCAAAGCTTTTAAATAAATCATGAGTCAATGGACGAGTTGGAACCATTTTTTCCAATTCTATTGCAATTGCTTGAGCTTCAAACCCGCCAATAATTATAGGTAAACGTCTTTTTCCGCCAACTTCTGCCAACACAAGTGCATACGCGCCTGATTGAGTTTGGCTATAAGATAATCCTACGATTTCCAATTTTACTTTGTCCATGCTTATTTTGAGCGTTCGGATAGAGTTAAACGATAAGGGAAGCAAAGTTTGCTTCCCTAACGTATCTATAGATCAAAAATAATATTTCTTGATGAATTAATGGTTCGCTGCTTTGAATTTTTTAAATGCTTCGTTTAAACGAGGCAATACTTCAAATGCATCACCAATAACTCCATAATCAGCTGCCTTAAAGAAAGGAGCCTCAGGATCTGTATTGATAACAACAATTACCTTGGAGCCGTTCACTCCTGCCAAATGTTGAATAGCACCAGAAATTCCAGCTGCAATATATAAGTTTGGACGAATAGCAAATCCAGTTTGACCGACGTGTTCATGATGAGGTCTCCAACCAATATCGGCTACCGGACGAGAACAAGCTGTTGCTGCTCCCAAAGTTTTTGCTAAATCTTCAACCATTCCCCAGTTTTCAGGACCTTTCAATCCACGACCTGCAGAAACAACCAATTCAGCTTCTGTCAATGGAATTTCACCTTCTGGAATTTTTGTTTCTAAAACTTTTACTTTAATATCTCCAACTGATCCGTCAAATGCTTCTACTGAACAATCTGAACCAGTTACTTCCGGTTGAATACTGTTTGGTAAAAGAGAAATAATTTTCACATCAGAGTTAACTTTTACTGTTCCAAAAGCTTTTCCTGAGAAAACATTCACTTTACAAGTAAAATCACCACCCATTTCTGGAAGAGCAATTGCCCCTGAAACAAGTCCTGCTTTTAATTTTACAGAAAGACGAGGTGCAACTGATTTTGCAACCAAATCATGAGAAAAAACAATGATTTTTGCTCCGACAGAGCTCGCAGCTGCGGCAACTAATTTTGTCAACTGTTGTGCATCATCAGCTTTCGCATTTCTGTCGATCATTACTTTCGATGCTCCATATTGACCTAATTTGGCCAAGTCTGCATCGGACGCTGAACCAGCAGTAACCACTGCTACTTCACCTAATTTTTTACCATACGTTACCACTTCCATGGCACTTTTGCCAATTCCGTGATCTGAGTTTACATATACTAATATCATATCTTTTTTTATTTTGTCGCTTGCTTTCGACTACGCTCAATCAGCGCTATAAATCCGAGGGCTGAGCGGAGTCGAAGTCCGACTATTAAATAACTTTCGCTTCGTTGTGTAATAAATTCACCAATTCATCCATATTTTCTGGGTCAATCAGCTTTACTGCCGATTTAGCATTTGGTGTGTCATAAGAAACAAAAGCAGTCAACATGTCAAATGCAACTGGTGCAACAACCGTCAACGGTTTTGTTCTCGCCGCCATAATTCCTCGCATGTTTGGAATTCGTTGTTCCGCCATTCCTTTAGCGCATGATGCAACAAATGGAGTATCAACTTGAACTACTTGAACACCACCTGTAACTTCACGTTCCATTGTAGCAGTGTTTCCACTCATATCCAATTTGGCTGCTAAGGAAACAAACGGTAAATCCATCGCTTCGGCAATCATACCTCCAACTTGTGATCCGTTATAGTTTATAGTTTCTTTTCCCGTCAATACCATATCAAAACCATTTTCTTTTGCATAGTTTGCAATCTGCATGGCTGTATAATATGCATCCGTTGGTTCAGCATCGATTCGAACAGCGTCGTCAGCACCTATAGCCAATGCCTTGCGGATAATTGCATCATCTCCTGCTGTTCCAACTGTGATAATCGTTACATTTCCACCGTTTGCTTCTTTCAATTCTAATGCACGAACCAAGGCGTACCATTCGTCGTATGGATTAACAATAAATTGAACGCCATTTTCATCAAACTGAGTATTCCCAGAAGAGAAGGCGATTTTTGATGTGGTATCAGGAGCTTTACTGATACAAACCAATATTTTCATCTTGAATGTTTTTTCGTAAAAAAATAGACTGTAAAAGTAACAATCTTTAGTGGAATTAAGTTTTGACCAACAACTTTTTTATTTTATATTTCATTATGCGTGCCTAGTAAAGAAGTTTGCTTTTGGCTATTGGCTATTGGCTGTTAGCATTGTATTGCCAGCAGCCAATAGCCAAACGTCAATAGCCGAAATAAAAAAACTCTATTTCCACTTGCACCTTAACGCCTTAAAAACTAATTTTGGCTCGCCTTTATTTGGCTTAAAAGATTTAGAAAATGAAAACGGTACAATTCAGAGAAGCACTAAGAGAAGCCATGAATGAGGAAATGCGTCGCGATGAGAACGTGTTTTTAATGGGTGAAGAAGTTGCTGAATACAATGGAGCTTATAAGGTTTCTCAAGGAATGTTGGATGAATTCGGAGCTAAAAGAGTTATCGATACACCTATTGCTGAACTTGGTTTTGCTGGTATTGCTGTTGGAGCATCCATGAATGGTTTACGACCAATCGTTGAATTCATGACTTGGAACTTTGCAATTTTAGCTGCAGATCAAATTATCAATAGTGCTGCTAAAATGATGCAGATGTCCGGTGGTCAATTCCATTGTCCTATAGTTTTTAGAGGAGGAAATGGTACTGCTGGTCAATTGGGAGCAACCCATTCACAAAGTTTTGAAGCATTTTACGCGCACGTGCCTGGATTGAAAGTTATTACTCCATCGAATCCTTATGATGCGAAAGGTTTGTTGAAAGCAGCTATTCGTGATAATGATCCAGTTGTTTTCTTGGAATCTGAGAAAATGTATGGAGACAAAGGTGAAATTCCAGAAGGAGAATATATCATTCCAATAGGTGTTGCTGATGTAAAAAGAAAAGGAACAGATGTGACTATCGTGACATTTGGTAAAATAATAAAGGTAGCTTTCGAAGCTGCTGAGGCGCTGGAAAAAGAGGGTATTTCTTGCGAAATAATCGATTTGAGAACAATTCGGCCTCTTGATTACGCATGTGTCGTGGAATCTGTTAAGAAAACTAACCGTTGTGTTGTACTAGAAGAGTCTTGGCCATTGGCTTCAATATCTTCTGAGATTTCTTATCACTTGCAACGTTATGCATTCGATTATTTAGATGCGCCTGTTATGCGTGTTACACAAACAGACACACCATTTGCTTTTTCACCAACTTTGATTGATGAGGCTTTGCCAAATGTGGAGCGTTTAGTTAAAGCTGTGAAAAGTACTTTGTATAGAGATTAGAATAAAAATAATATAAAACATAAAAGGATGGAGCTGGCTTCATCCTTTTTTTTGTTCAGTGTTTTTAGAGAAGTGTTGTTTTTATATGTTACCAGCGGATAAATTGAATCATTCGTTATTTAATTTGTTCACGTCTAAGGTTATTAATATGAAAACTAAACTAACTTTAATTTCTGCATACAATTTTCGAATTATACTATTCATTTTAATCTTACAGCCTCATATTACCTTTTCTCAAAATGAGTATTTTGAGTTGGGAGCATTATGGCATCATCAATATACATCTTTTTTCTTTCCTGACGGATATTCTAAAACGTTTGTCAATGGAAGTCAAATGGTTGCTGGTGTTCAATCTGTAAAGCTGAGTGGAGAATATTCGGCAAAGGTACAAACTAGCCCAACTACCTATTATTACACTGGTATAGTTCCTTTGCCTGATCTATACATGCGGAGTTCAAATGATAGTGTTTTCATTTTTCGAGAAGGAGCATTTCATTTAGCATACAAAACAAATGCAGTAGTTGGAGAAGTTTGGGATCTTGGTCCAAATGCAAATTATCCAAATGTACAAGACAATCGTTCTTATTTAAGAGTCGATTCAGTTTATTACAAAAATGTCAATGGAGAAAATTTAAGGCATTTAAATACAAAAGCGTGTTATGCAAATGGTTCTGATTTGCCTGTATTTGGCAGTTCTCATGCTCCATATTTGTATCCTTTATATCAAGGAGTTTTTAATGAGAAATATGGACCTGAAAAAAACTTTAGGGAAATGCAGTATGTAGGTTTCGCAGAAACTAATTTGATTATAGAGTATTATTAAAATCAGTTCCTTTGTTATGAATCAGATAGCACAGTGCAACTTAGTGTAATCCCTAATGTTGATTGCTTTCAACAAGTGTATTTAGGTCAAGACGAAAAAGAGGCAGAATTATTGATTGTTTCGCCAAACCCTTCAAATGGTGTTTTTGAATTTAAGAATCTCGCCAGCACAGAAATAGAGTTAACGATCAGTAACTCACAAGGTCGAATTATTTTTGTTGAGAAAAGCATAGGTGGTTTTAAGGTTGATTTAACTGCACAATCTTCAGGCACATATATCGCTAATATTAGTTCAGATAGTTCCATTCAAACGATTCGTTTGGTGAAAATGTAAATTCCTAATCCACTATTTTTGATTAGATAATCATAATTGAGTTTAACCGCTGTAGCGTTATTTGTAAAGGTGTTTTAGATGGAGGTTTTCTTCTGTGATTTAACACGATTTTCACCTAATTATTTGCTTCTCAACAAATCAATGTGAAAAAAATGCACTTTTTTCAGTGCTGCTCTTGGTTTCTAAAATTAATCTCCTATCTTTGCACCCCTCAAAGAGTGTTTTGGGATGTTTTATTATTAATTAAAGTTAACGTTTTTACAGTATGCCAACGATTCAACAGTTAGTGCGAAAAGGCAGAACAGCAGTGGTTAAAAAGAGCAAGTCAGCAGCACTTGATTCTTGCCCACAGCGTAAAGGGGTATGTGTGCGTGTGTACACCACTACTCCTAAGAAACCAAACTCAGCTATGCGAAAGGTAGCAAGGGTACGATTGACCAATGGAAAAGAGGTCAATGCGTATATTGGTGGTGAAGGTCATAATTTACAAGAACACAGTTTAGTGTTAGTGCGTGGAGGAAGAGTTAAAGATCTTCCAGGTGTGAGATATCACATCGTCCGTGGTGCTGAAGATACTGCTGGAGTTGAGGGAAGAACTCAACGTCGTTCTAAGTATGGAACAAAAAGACCTAAGAAATAATTAAATAAAGCTTTCAGACAATGAGAAGAAGAAAAGCCAAAAAGATTGCCATCCTTCCGGATCCAAGATTCAAGGAGGAAATGGTAACTAAGTTCGTTAACAACTTAATGTTGGACGGTAAGAAAAGTTTAGCATTTAAAATATTCTATGATGCCATAGACATAGTAGATGCCAAAATCGAAGACCAAGATGGTTTAGATGTATGGAAAAAAGGATTAGAAAATATTACACCATCAGTTGAGGTTCGTTCTCGTCGTGTAGGTGGAGCAACTTTCCAAATTCCTACTCCAGTTCGTGAAGGAAGAAAACAATCACTTGGAATGAAGTGGATGATTGGATATTCACGTAAGAGAAATGAAAAAACAATGGCGCAACGTCTAGCAGCAGAGATCATCGCATCTTCGAAAGAAGAAGGAGCGGCTTTCAAAAAGAAAGAAGATACATTGCGTATGGCTGAAGCCAATAAAGCATTCTCACATTTTAGATTTTAATTAGAAATGGCAAGAGACTTAAAATATACAAGAAACATCGGTATTGCTGCCCACATTGATGCGGGTAAAACAACAACTACTGAGCGTATCCTTTACTATGGTGGTGTAAATCACAAAATTGGTGAAGTTCACGACGGTGGAGCAACTATGGACTGGATGGAGCAAGAACAAGAACGTGGTATTACCATTACTTCTGCTGCTACAACCTTGACATGGAAATACCGTAACCAAAATTACCACGTTAATATTATTGACACACCAGGACACGTTGACTTTACAGTTGAGGTGAATCGTTCGTTAAGAGTATTGGATGGTTTGGTATTCTTATTTTCAGCAGTTGATGGTGTTGAACCACAATCTGAAACTAACTGGAGATTGGCAAACAACTATAACGTTCCAAGAATTGGTTTCGTTAATAAAATGGACCGTCAAGGTGCAGATTTCTTGAAAGTGTGTAAGCAAGTGAAAGAAATGTTGGGAAGTCATGCTTTACCATTACAAATCAATATCGGTGCTGAAGATGATTTCAAAGGTGTTGTTGATTTGATCAATTTCCGCGGAATTACTTGGAATGAAGAAGATTTAGGAATGACTTTCCAAGAAATTGACATTCCAGCAGATGTATTAGAAGAAGCAACAATGTTGCGTGAGCAATTGCTTGAAGCTGTTGCTGAATTCGATGATACATTGATGGAGAAATATTTCGTTGATCCAGAATCTTTAACAGAAAGAGAAATTCTTGATGCATTGCGTGAAGCGACTATCTCTGGGAAAGTTGTTCCAATGATGTGTGGTTCTGCCTTTAAAAACAAAGGTGTTCAAGCAATGTTGGATATGGTAATGGAAATCCTTCCTTCACCAATGGACGTTGGTTCTATCGATGGAATTGATCCAAAAACAGATTTGCCTACTTCACGTAAGCCATCAGTTACTGAACCATTCGCAGGATTAGCATTTAAAATTGCAACCGATCCTTTTGTTGGTCGTTTGTGTTTCGTAAGAGCTTACTCGGGAGTTTTGCCTGCAGGATCTTATGTATACAATACGCGTTCAAATAATAAGGAACGTATTTCTCGTATCTTCCAAATGCACGCTAACAAACAAAATCAAATTGATGAGTTAGGAGCAGGAGATATTGGTGCGGTTGTTGGATTTAAAGATATCCGTACAGGAGATACTCTTTGTGCTGAAAATGCACATATTGTTTTGGAATCTATGGACTTCCCAGATCCAGTTATCGGGATTTCTATTGAGCCTAAAACTCAAGCAGATCAAGATAAATTGGGTATAGGTTTGGCTAAATTGGCTGAAGAAGATCCAACTTTCCAAGTGCATACTGATGACGAATCAGGACAAACAATTATCTCAGGAATGGGTGAGTTACACTTGGATATCATTGTAGACCGTTTACGTCGTGAGTTTAAAGTAGAAGTTAATCAAGGTGAGCCTCAAGTTACATACCGAGAAGATCTTACTACATCAGTTGATCACCGTGAAGTTTACAAAAAACAGTCAGGTGGTCGTGGTAAATTTGCCGACATCGTTGTTTTAATTGAACCTCAAGACGATCCGGAAAAAACAGGATTGGAATTTATTACTACCATCAAAGGTGGTTCTATTCCAAGAGAATTTATTCCTTCAGTTGAGAAAGGTTTCAAAGAATCAATGAAAAATGGTGTATTAGCTGGATTCCCTGTTGAAGCGATGAAAGTTACATTGACTGATGGTTCATTCCATGCGGTCGATTCAGATGCATTATCATTTGAGATTTGTGCCAAAATGGCATATAGAGCTGCAATGAAAAAAGCATCTCCTATTTTATTGGAGCCTATCATGAAAATGGAAGTAGTTACTCCTGAAATAAACATGGGTGATATTGTTGGTGACCTTAACCGTCGTCGAGGATTGATGAAAGGAATGGATGATAGAGCAGGAGCGAAAGTATTGAAAGCTGATGTTCCTCTTTCAGAGATGTTTGGTTATGTAACTCAGTTACGTACGATTTCATCTGGACGCGCAACATCGTCAATGGAATTCTCTCACTACGCAGAAGCACCTAAAAGTGTTGCTGAAGCAGTAGTTGCAAAAATGAATGGAAAAGTTACCGCTTAATTTTAAGAAATGAGCCAGAAAATTAGAATCAAATTAAAGTCGTACGATCACAACTTAGTTGACAAGTCGGCAGAGAAAATTGTTAAAACTGTAAAAGCTACAGGTGCTGTTGTTAGTGGACCAATTCCATTACCAACTCACAAGAGAATTTACACAGTATTAAGATCGCCACACGTAAATAAAAAAGCACGTGAGCAATTCGAACTTTGCGCTTACAAGCGTTTGTTGGATATCTACTCTTCTTCAGCGAAGACAGTAGATGCGCTTATGCGTTTAGAGTTGCCTAGTGGGGTTGACGTAGAGATTAAAGTTTAAGTAAGTTTAATAATTAATAAATAAAGTATGCCAGGAATTATAGGTCGAAAAATCGGCATGACTAGCATCTACAGTGCCGAGGGTAAGGCAATGCCATGCACAGTGATAGAAGCTGGTCCTTGCGTCGTTACACAAGTAAAGACACAAGATCGAGACGGTTACGAGGCAGTTCAAATTGGGTTTGGAGAGCGTAAAGAAAAAAACACTCCAAATGCACTAAAAGGACACTTCAAGAAAGCAAACACAACTCCAAAGTCAAGATTGGCTGAGTTTAAAGGCTTTGAAAACGTAAACCTTGGAGACATCATTAATGTTGATGTTTTCGAAGAAGGTGAATTCGTTGATGTAGTAGGAACTTCCAAAGGAAAAGGTTTCCAAGGGGTAGTGAAACGTCATAATTTTGCTGGTGTGGGTCAAGCGACACACGGTCAGCATAATAGACTTCGTGCACCAGGAGCAATTGGAGCTTGTTCTTACCCTGCTCGTGTATTCAAAGGAATGCGAATGGGAGGTCAAATGGGAAACAAACGTGTGATGATGGAAAACCTTCAAGTATTGAAAGTTATGACAGACAGAAACATGATTGTAATTAAAGGTTCTATCCCAGGAGCCAAAGGTTCAACCGTATTAATTGAGAAATAATGGAAGTAAAGGTATTTGACGCAACAGGAAAAGCGACTTCTAAAAAAGTAACTCTTTCGGAAGGAATCTTTGGTATTGAGCCAAATCAACACGCTATCTATTTAGATGTTAAGCAACACTTGGCTAACAAACGTCAAGGAACGCATAAGGCTAAAGAAAGAGCTGAGATTCAGGGTTCTACTAGAAAGATCAAAAAACAAAAAGGAACTGGTGGTGCCCGTGCGGGTAGTATCAAGTCTGGTACTCGTGTAGGTGGTGGTCGTATCTTCGGACCTCGTCCAAGAAACTATCACTTCAAATTAAATGTAAAACTTAAAAGATTAGCGCGTAAGTCTGCTTTTGCTGTTCAAGCAAAAAATGATGGCCTAATGGTTATGCAAGATTTGGAAATGACTGCACCAAAGACTCAAGAGTTTAAAGCAATGTTGGCTAATTTGAAATTAGAAAACCAAAAAGTATTGTTGATTCTTGGATCTAAAAATGACAATGTATACTTCTCTTCAAGAAATTTAGGAAAAGTGAAAGTTGTTACTGCTGATTCTTTTAATACATATGATGTATTGAATGCACGTAAAGTGGTTATGGCAGAGAGTTCTTTAGAAATTATCGAAAAGATTCTTAATTAATTCAAGATGAAGACAATTATCAAAAAGCCTATCATTACAGAAAAAGCGACAATGGCGAGCGAAAAGCAAAACCGTTTCACTTTTGTAGTTGATAAAGGGGCTAACAAAATCGAAATAAAAAAAGCTGTCGAGAACATGTACGGTGTTCAAATCACGAAAGTTCGTACAATGACGTATGGCGGCGGGAAATCCTCGGTGAAGTACACCAACAAAGGTATCGTTGAGCAACCTAGCAATCCTTGGAAAAAGGCAATTGTGACAGTAGCAGAAGGAGAAACGATTGATTTATTTAATAATTTTTAAGTAATTAAAACTAATGGGTCTTAAAAAATTCAAGCCTACAACTCCAGGGCAAAGACACAAGATTAACAGTACCTATTCTGAGGTAACTACCAACGTTCCTGAAAAGAGCTTGGTAGCTGGCAAGAAAAGATCTGGAGGTCGGAACAATGACGGTAGAATGACCATGCGTTATATTGGAGGTGGTCACAAGCAAAAATACCGAATCATTGACTTTAAAAGAGACAAGCAGGATATTCCAGCTACGGTTAAAACGATCGAATATGATCCAAACCGTACTGCGCGTATCGCTTTGTTGTTCTATGCTGACGGAGAGAAACGTTATATCATTGCACCGGATGGATTGAAGGTAGGTGATACAGTTGTTTCTGGAAAAACAGCAGCTCCCAATGTTGGAAATACACTTCTTTTGAGTGATATTCCACTTGGTACAGTAATTCATAACATTGAATTGACACCTGGTAAAGGTGGAGCAATCGCTCGTGGTGCGGGAACGTACGCACAACTTAACGCTCGCGATGGTCGTTATGCATCAATCAAAATGCCGTCTGGTGAAATCAGACTTATTTTGCAAACATGTATGGCTACAATCGGTTCTGTTTCGAACTCTGAACATAACTTGGTAGTTTCCGGTAAAGCTGGTCGCTCTCGTTGGTTAGGTCGTCGTCCACGTGTTCGTGGTGTAGTTATGAATCCAGTCGATCACCCAATGGGTGGTGGTGAGGGTCGTAACTCTGGTGGTCACCCAAGATCTCGAAATGGTATTCCTGCTAAAGGATACAAAACTAGAGACAAGAAAAAATATTCAGATAAGTTAATCGTCGAAAGAAGAAAAAAATAAGTAGAGTATGAGTCGTTCGTTGAAAAAACCACCGTTTGTTCATTACAAGTTAATGATAAGAGTGGACGAAGCACAAGCATCGAGTAGTAAAGCAGTGATCAAGACTTGGTCAAGAGCTTCTACTATTACGCCAGACTTCGTAGGATTAACTTTTGCCGTTCACAACGGGAATAAGTTTATTCCAGTTTATGTTACTGAGAACATGGTAGGACACAAGTTAGGTGAGTTTTCACCTACACGAAATTTCCGTGGCCATGGAGGGAACAAGAAAGATAAAAAAAGATAGATTTTAAATAGCAAATATCATGGGTGCTAGAAAAAGACTAAGAGCAGAAAGTATAAAGGAAGACAACAAGTCAATCGCATTTGCGAAATTGAATGACTCTCCTATAACTGCAAGAAAGATGAGATTGGTTGCTGACCTTGTAAGAGGTGTTGAGGTAAACAAAGCTCTAAACATATTGCAGTACAATTCAAAAAATGCCTCAAAAAGTTTAAGTACATTATTGCGTTCAGCAATCGCGAACTGGGAACAGAAAAATGAAGGTAAGAATATTGAAGAAGAGAACTTAATAGTTCGTTCTATTGAAGTAGGTGGAGGCGCAATGTTAAAGCGTATCCAAGCTGCTCCACAAGGTAGAGCACATAGAATTAGAAAGAGATCAAATCACGTAACCATCACCATTGATGGAACCAAATAAGAAATAGAAAATGGGACAAAAAGCAAATCCAATTGGAAATAGATTAGGTTTCATCCACGGATGGGATTCTAACTGGTACGGTGGTGATAATTACGGTGAGAAAATCGTTGAGGATGATAAAATTCGCAAATACTTGAACGCTCGTTTGTCGAGAGCAAGTATCGCAAGAATTATCATCGAGCGTACACTTAAATTAGTTACCGTTACTATCAACACGGCTCGTCCAGGTGTTATCATCGGGAAAGGCGGTCAAGAAGTTGACAAACTAAAAGAAGAATTAAAGAAGTTGACGAAAAAAGAGATTCAAATCAACATTTTCGAGGTGAAACGTCCAGAATTGGATGCTCGATTAGTGGCTGATGGTATCGCTCGTCAATTGGAGGCACGTATTTCGTTTAGACGTGCAATCAAAATGTCTATAGCAAGCACTATGCGTATGGGAGCAGAAGGAATCAAAGTTAAGATTTCCGGACGTTTGAATGGCGCAGAAATGGCTCGCTCAGAGATGTACAAGGATGGACGTACTCCGTTACATACGTTCAGAGCTGACATCGATTATGCTCTTTCTGAAGCGCATACTACTTACGGTCGATTGGGAATCAAAGTGTGGATTTGCAAAGGCGAAGTGTATGGTAAGAGAGATCTTTCACCAAACATTGGAATGACAAACGCTAAAGGAGGCAACTCTCAAGGTGGTGGTAATCGTCGTCCAGGTGGAGGTCCAGGCATGAAAAGAAAGAAGAAGTAAGAACAAGGTAAAAGTCTAAAAAGATGTTACAACCAAAAAGAACCAAATTTAGAAGAGTTCAAAAAGGACGAAATACAGGTATGGCCCACAGAGGTAGTACAATTGCTTTCGGATCATTTGGATTGAAAACTTTGGAGCCAGGATGGATCACATCACGCCAGATCGAAGCGTCTCGTATTGCGGTAACCCGTTTTATGAAACGTGAAGGAAAAGTGTGGATTCGTATTTTCCCTGACAAACCAGTTACCTCTAAACCAGCGGAAGTACGTATGGGTAAAGGTAAAGGTGCTCCAAGTCACTGGGTAGCTGTAGTTAAACCAGGCCGTATTTTATTTGAAGCGGACGGTGTTCCTTACGAAGTAGCTCAAGAAGCTCTTCGATTGGCAGCTCAGAAAATGCCGGTGAAGTGTAAATTCATTGTTCGCAATGATTATGTTAAACCAGTAGGTAAATAAGAAAAGTAATGAAACAAGAAGAAATCAACAAGCTTTCTGACAAGGACGTTCAAACTAACATTTCAAATTTATCAGAGAAATTGATGAAGACGAAATTGGCACATGGCGTTTCTCCTATGGAGAACCCAATCCAAATTCGAGGAATGAGAAGAACAATCGCTCGTTTGAAAACTGAATTAACAAAACGTGAAGCGGCGGCAACTGCTAAAGCATAATTCTAGATAAGATGGAAGAAAAGCGTAATTTAAGAAAAGACCGAGTAGGTATAGTAACCAGCGATAAAATGGACAAGTCTATCGTCGTTGCAGTGGAAAGAAGGGTAAAGCACCCTAAATATGGAAAATTCGTTAAGAAAACTTCCAAATTTTTCGCGCATGATGAGAAGAACGAGTGCAACGTAGGTGATACCGTTCGGATTATGGAAACCAGACCTTTGAGTAAATTGAAGAACTGGAGATTAGTAGAAATTGTCGAAAAAGCTAAATAATTTTTAGTAATGATACAACAAGAATCAAGACTTGCAGTAGCAGACAACTCAGGAGCAAAAACTGTTTTGGTAATCCGCGTATTAGGTGGAACAAAACGTCGTTATGCATCCGTAGGAGATAAAATTGTCGTTGCTGTTAAGAGTGCAATGCCCTCTGGAGCTGTTAAAAAAGGACAGGTTGCCAAGGCGGTAATTGTAAGAACCAAAAAAGAAGTACGTCGTGCTGATGGTTCTTACATTCGATTTGATGATAACGCTTGCGTTATATTGAATCCAACGGGAGAAATGAGAGGAACCCGTATTTTTGGACCAGTTGCTCGTGAGCTACGTGAAAACAACTTTATGAAGATTGTTTCATTGGCTCCCGAAGTACTTTAAAATAGTAAATCATGCAAAAGAAATTACATATTAAAGTAGGCGACACCGTTAAGGTATTAGCAGGTGAAGCATTAGGCCAAGAAGGAAAAGTTCTAACGGTTGATCGTAAATCATTACGTGCATCTGTGGAAGGCTTGAAAATGATCAAGAAACACAGCAAACCAAGTGCAGCAGATCCTCAAGGTGGAATCGTAGAGAAAGAAGGAACAATTCACATTTCTAACTTAATGTTAGTAGTGAAAGGTGAAGCTTCTCGTACGGGACGTAAATTGAACAAAGACGGAAAATTAGTCCGTTTTTCTAAAAAATCAGGAGAGGAGATCAAGTAATGAGTACACAACCAAGAATGAAGGAAATGTACAGTGCTGAGATTATTCCAGCATTGACGAAAAAATTTGAGTACAAATCAGTAATGAGAGTACCTAGATTGACGAAAATTGTATTGAGCCAAGGTATGGGTGAAGCTGTTGCTGACAAGAAATTGATCGACACAGCTGCTGAAGAATTGTCAAGAATTGCTGGTCAAAAAGCAATAACTACAATTTCTAAGAAAGATATCTCAAACTTCAAGTTGAGAAAAGGAATGCCAATTGGAACAAAAGTTACTCTTCGTGGAGATAAAATGTACGAATTCTTAGATCGTTTGATCTCTGTGGCTTTGCCAAGAACTCGTGACTTCCGTGGAATTAACCCAAAAGGATTTGATGGTCGTGGAAACTTTAACTTAGGTGTTAAAGAACATATCATCTTCCCAGAAATAGATATCGACAAAACTAACCGCATCTTAGGTATGGACATTACATTTGTAACTACAGCCAATACAGATGAAGAAGGTAATGCTTTGTTGGATGCATTTGGATTCCCATTCATTAAAAAATAAGAAGAAATGGCAAAAGAATCAATGAAAGCGCGTGAGCGCAAAAGAGAAAGAATGGTAGCTCGTGACAGTGCAAAACGTGCTGAGTTAACAAAAGTCTTGAAATCAAGTGACACATCTGATGAAGCTGTACAAGCGAAATGGGATGCAATGATGGCTATCCAAAAGTTGCCTGCAAATGGATCGAAAGTGCGTTTGCACAATCGTTGTGGTTTGACAGGTCGACCAAGAGGATATATGCGTCAGTTCGGTATTTCAAGGGTGACTTTCCGTGAAATGGCACTTGATGGGAAAATCCCAGGAGTGAAAAAAGCGAGTTGGTAATTTATTAAATAGGAAAATATTATGACAACAGATCCTATAGCAGATTTTTTAACCCGTATCCGTAACGCAAGTTCGGCTGGGTTGAAAGTTGTAGAAATCCCTGCTTCAAACACAAAGAAAGCGATGACGCAAATTTTGTTTGATCAAGGATACATCTTGAACTATAAGTTCGAAGATGATGATAAACAAGGTATGATTAAAATCGCTTTGAAGTACAATCCTTCTACGAAGGTTCCAGCAATCACAAAATTGCAAAGAGCTTCTCGTCCAGGATTAAGAAAGTATAGTAGCTCAACTGAAATGCCTCGTGTATTGAATGGTTTGGGTATTGCTATCGTTTCTACTTCTCATGGTGTTATCACCAACAAACAAGCGAAACAAGAAAACGTAGGTGGCGAAGTACTTTGCTACGTATATTAATCTTTAACAAGAAGTAAAAATGTCAAGGATAGGTAAATCCCCAGTAAACATCCCGAGTGGAGTAGAAGTAAAAGTGAACGGTACGATTGTTACCGTTAAGGGACCTAAAGGCGAACTAACTCAAGAATTGGATTCTTGCGTTACTTTGTCGATTGAAGATGGAACCATCACTTTTAGCCGCGAATCAGACGCCCCTAATCACCGTGCAAAACATGGTTTGTATCGTTCTTTAGTGAACAATATGATTATTGGTGTTTCGGAAGGGTTCAAAAAGGAATTAGAAGTAATTGGAGTAGGTTTCCGTGCAACAGCAACGGGTCAAATGTTAGATTTGGCTTTAGGATACTCTCACCCAATTGTGATGAACATTCCTAGTGAAATTAAGGTATCTGCAGATACTCAAAAGGGTAAGGCTCCAGTGATTACATTGGAATCATACGATAAACAACTTTTGGGTCAGGTCGCTGCCAAGATTCGTTCCCTCCGTAAACCAGAACCATACAAAGGAAAAGGTGTGAGATTCTTAGGTGAAGAAATCAGAAGAAAAGCTGGAAAAGCTGCAGGTAAAAAATAATTAATTTCATGAAATCATGGCATTTAGCAAATTAAAAAGAAGAGCAAAAATCAAAAGAAGAATCCGTAAGAAAATTACTGGTACTTCTAAAACGCCTCGTCTTTCTGTGTTCCGTAGTAACAAACAAATCTACGCACAGATCATCGACGATTCAAAAGGTGTTACATTGGCGTCCGCCTCTACATTCAAAAACAAAGCTGCTGAGAAGAAAAACAAGTCTGAGCAAGCACAAGTTGTAGGGAAAGAATTAGCCGAAAAAGCAATCAAAGCCGGAGTTGAATCAGTTGTGTTTGATCGCAACGGGTATTTATACCACGGTAGAGTAAAATCATTGGCTGACTCAGCAAGAGAAGGCGGTTTAAAATTTTAAGAAATGGCAGGAAAATTAAACAATAGAGTAAAATCTGCTGATATCGAACTTAAAGATAAGTTGGTATCAATAAACCGTGTGACTAAAGTTACAAAAGGAGGACGTACATTCTCTTTCTCTGCAATTGTTGTAGTTGGTGATGAAAACGGAATCGTAGGTCACGGTTTAGGAAAAGCGAAAGAAGTAACTGAAGCTATTACTAAAGGCATCGACGATGCGAAAAAGAATTTAATTCGTGTTCCGATTTTAAGAGGTACTGTACCACACATGCAAAAAGCAAAATATGGTGGTGCTGAGATTCTTTTGAAACCAGCTTCTGAAGGTACAGGTGTTATCGCCGGTGGCGCGATGCGTGCTGTATTGGAGAGCGTTGGAGTTCATAATGTATTGGCAAAATCTCAAGGTTCGTCTAACCCACATAACGTGGTTAAAGCGACTATCGAAGCATTGTCAAACATGAGAGACGCAGTTACCGTAGCGAAACAAAGAGGTATTAGTTTGGATAAAGTATTTAACGGTTAATAGTATACACAATGGCTACAATAAAAATTAAGCAAGTGAGAAGCGCTATTAATCGCCCAGCTGACCAAAAAGCTACGATTAAAGCGTTAGGATTTAGAAAGTTGAATCAGATTGTTGAAAAAGAATCTAATCCACAAATCCTAGGAATGATCAATAAGGTACAACATCTACTTGAAGTAGTTAAGTAGAATAAAAAAACGGATTTAACATGAGTTTACATAATTTAACTCCAGCTAAAGGTTCGGTAAAAAGTTCAAAAAGAATCGCGCGTGGTCAAGGATCAGGGCACGGTGGAACTTCGACTCGAGGGCATAAAGGAGCAAAATCAAGATCAGGTTACAGCAAGAAAGTAGGTTTCGAAGGAGGTCAAATGCCTTTGCAACGACGAGTGCCTAAATTTGGCTTTAAAAATATCAACAGAGTTGAGTATAAAGCAATCAATTTAGACATCATTCAGTCGTTAATCGACAGAAAAAATGTAACTGAAATTACACCAGAGGTGTTAAAAGAAAATGGACTAGTAGGTAACAATGAGTTAGTGAAAATCCTTGGTAGAGGTGAATTGAAAACCAAAATTGACATTACCGCACACAAGTTTTCTCAAACTGCAAAAGCAACTATTGAGGCTCAAGGTGGGAATTGTTCGGAAATCTAATTAACTTTGCCAACATTTTTTTAAAGAATGAAACGTTTTATACAGAATATTAAGAACATCTGGAAAGTAGAAGAGCTAAGAAAAAGAATCATCTTTACCTTAGCCCTTATACTTGTTTACAGAATTGGGTCGTTTATAATTTTACCAGGCGTAGATTACGCGGCACTGGAAAGAGCACAAGCTGCGGGAGATCAAAACGCCCTAGAAACGCTACTTTCCTTGTTCTCTGGTGGTGGATTTACCAATGCCTCAATAATGGCATTAGGTATCATGCCATACATTAGTGCGTCGATCATTATGCAATTATTGGGTATGGCAGTTCCTGCTGTCCAAAAAATGCAGAATGAAGGCGAGTCTGGTAGAAAGCGAATCAATAACTATACACGTATCCTTACAATTGTTATTTGTGCATTACAAGCTCCAGGCTATCTTGGACTCTATGTGCAAAGCAAGGGAGCATTACCAGTTGACGCTGGAACATTCTGGTGGGCACAAACCATCATTGTTTTAGTCGCAGGTGCTATGTTCGCAGTTTGGTTAGGTGAGCGTATTACAGATAATGGAATCGGAAATGGTATATCGTTATTGATTACCGTAGGAATCCTATCTCGTTTACCAGGAGCATTTACAGCTGAATTCGGTTTAGCTATGTCTTCAGGTAACTTGATTAAAATTCTTTTGGAAATCGTAGCATTTATGCTAGTAGTATTAGTAACTGTCCTCATTGTGCAGGGCGTTCGAAAGGTTCCTTTGAACACAGCGAAGAAAGTCGTTGGTTCAAGAGAAGTGGACGATCAAGGTGCTCGTAACTACTTACCGATTAAAGTAAATGCAAGTGGTGTAATGCCAATCATCTTTGCTCAAGCAATTATGACAATTCCAGTAATGATGTTTGCCGGTGGGGAAGGTGGATTTATCCAACGAACTTTAGGTGATGTATATGGAGTTAGTTACAATGTCTTATTGGCAGTTTTGATTATCGTCTTCACCTACTTCTATACAGCTATTATGATTAACCCACGGAAAATTGCCGATGATTTGAAAAAATCAGGTGGATTTATCCCAGGTGTTCGTCCAGGAGAAGAAACAGCGGATTACATTGATACATTAGTGTCAAGAATTACATTCCCAGGATCTTTGTTCCTTGCGATTATCGCAATCATTCCTGCCATTGCAAAATTGGCTGGTGTAAATGATGCTTTCGCAATGTTCTTTGGAGGTACATCATTGTTGATTATGGTTGGTGTTGTTTTGGATACTTTACAACAAATCGAGTCTTACTTGTTGAATAGACATATGGACGGTTTGATGGAAGGTTCTAAAATCAGAGGTAGAAGAACACAAGGTGAATTATCAGGATTTTAAAAAATGGCAAAACAAGCATCAATAGAACAAGACGGAGTGATTATCGAGGCACTTTCAAACGCTATGTTTAGAGTAGAGTTGGAAAATGGTCACGTAATTACAGCGCATATTTCAGGTAAAATGAGAATGTTTTACATTAAAATTTTACCTGGTGATAAAGTGAAAGTTGAGATGTCTCCTTACGATTTGTCGAAAGGGAGAATATCATTTAGATACAAATAGGTGAAAACCTAAAATGAAAGAAAATGAAAGTTAGAGCTTCAGTAAAAAAGAGATCTGTAGATTGTAAGATCGTTAAGAGAAAAGGGCGGGTTTATGTTATAAACAAAAAGAACCCGAAGTTGAAACAAAGACAAGGGTAATTTAAAAAGATATGGCAAGAATCGCAGGTATAGATTTACCAAAAAACAAGAGAGGTGTAATCGGATTGACGTACATCTATGGAATCGGTAGAAGTAACGCTAAGAAAATTCTTAGTGAAAGCAAAATCGACGAAAACGTAAAAGTTCAAGATTGGGATGATGACCAGTTGTCATTAATCCGTAACGCGGTGAACGAAATTAAAGTAGAAGGTGCTTTGCGTTCTGAAGTACAAACGAACATCAAACGTTTGATGGATATCGGTTGTAACAGAGGAATCAGACACCGTGCTGGTTTACCGTTGAGAGGTCAAAGAACGAAAAACAATTCTCGTACGAGAAAAGGAAGAAGAAAAACAGTTGCTAACAAGAAAAAAGTGACTAAATAATAAGTAATAATGGCAAAAGCGAATCAAAAAAAGAAGAAGAATGTCAAAGTAGAGGCGACTGGCGAAGCGCATATTCAAGCTACCTTCAACAACGTAATTATCTCTTTGACAAACAACGCTGGTCAAGTAATATCTTGGTCTAGCGCTGGTAAGAAAGGCTTCCGCGGTTCTAAAAAGAACACTCCATATGCTGCACAAGTTGCGGCTGAGGATTGCGCAAAAGAGGCACATGACTTCGGATTACGTCGAGTAAAAGTTTATGTCAAAGGACCAGGAGGAGGACGTGAGTCTGCTATCCGTTCTTTACACAATGCAGGAATCGAAGTAACTGAAATAATCGATGTTACTCCACTTCCGCACAACGGATGTCGTCCACCAAAGAAAAGAAGAGTATAATTTTTATTTAATCAATAGGAGAGTTACGCGTGTCGAAGGAAAAGCCTTAATTCACAAGCGCTCCAAAACAAAAACAAAATGGCAAGATATATAGGTCCAAAATCAAAAATCGCACGTCGTTTCAAAGATCCAATCTTTGGCCCAGATAAAGCGTTAGACAAAAGAGCTTACGGTCCAGGACAACATGGTCCTAACAAGAGACGTGGCGGAAAACAATCAGAGTACTCTGTACAGTTGAATGAGAAACAAAAAGCGAAGTATACTTATGGTATCTTAGAGCGTCAGTTCTCAAACATGTTCGAGCATGCTTCACGAATGAAAGGTATTACAGGTGAAAACTTGTTGCAACTTTGTGAAACTCGTTTGGATAACACTGTATACCGTTTGGGTATTTCACCATCAAGAAGCGGTGCTCGTCAATTGGTTTCACACAAACACATTACTGTGAATGGTGAAATTTTGAACATACCTTCTTATCAAGTGAAAATCGGAGACGTTGTTGGAGTTCGTGAGAAATCAAAATCTTTAGAATCAATCAACGAATCTTTGAGTTCATCAAATAAAAAATACGACTGGTTAGATTGGAATTCTTCAGACATGTCTGGAAAATACTTAAGCTTACCAGCTAGAGAAATGATCCCTGAAACGATCAAGGAGCAGTTAATCGTCGAATTATATTCTAAATAATTAAACCAAGCATTAACATGGCAATTTTAGATTTCCAAAAACCTGACAAGGTAATTATGATTCAGTCCGATGAGCATCACGGACAATTTGAATTTCGTCCATTGGAGCCGGGCTATGGTATCACCGTAGGTAATGCCTTGCGTCGTATTTTGCTTTCTTCTTTAGAAGGTTTCGCGATTGCTTCAGTTCGTATTGAAGGAGCAGATCATGAGTTTACAACGATCAAAGGTGTAGTAGAAGATGTTACTGAAATCGTATTGAACTTAAAGCAAGTACGTTTCAAACAACAAATTGAGGGTACTGATTCAGAAACTGTAATGGTGTCTATTTCAGGTCAAGATAAATTGACAGCTGGTGATTTGGGTAAATTTACATCTGCTTTCCAAGTTTTGAATCCTGATATGGTGATTTGTAACATGGAGTCTTCTGTAAAACTTGAAATGGAATTAACGATCATCAAAGGTCGTGGATATGTTCCAGCTGAAGAAAATAAAACAGGAAACCCTGCATTCGGTACTATCTTTATCGATTCAATCTTTACACCAATTAAAAATGTAAAGTTTGCAATTGAAAACTTCCGTGTAGAACAAAAAACTGATTACGAAAAATTGGTTTTAGAAATTCAAACGGACGGTTCAATTCATCCGAAAGAAGCATTGAAAGAAGCAGCGAAAATTTTGATTCATCACTTTATGTTATTCTCTGATGAGCGTATCACATTGGATAGCGAAGTGAAAGCAGAAACAGAAGAATTCGATGAGACTTCATTGCACATGCGTCAATTGTTGAAAACGAAATTAGTGGACATGGATTTATCCGTTCGTGCATTGAATTGTTTGAAAGCAGCAGACGTAGAAACATTGGGTGACTTGGTATCCTACAACAAAAACGATTTATTGAAATTTAGAAACTTTGGTAAAAAATCTTTAACTGAGTTGGAAGACTTAGTGGATAACAAAGGTTTGAATTTCGGTATGAACGTTGCCAAGTACAAATTGGATAGAGATTAAGAACAGCATTTAATATATTGAAATGAGACACGGAAAAAAACATAATCATTTAGGTAGACAAACAGCGCACAGAAAAGCGATGCTATCTAATATGGCTACATCTCTTTTGATGCACAAGCGTATCAACACAACTGTTGAGAAAGCTAAAGCATTGAGAGTATACGTAGAGCCAATCTTGACAAAATCAAAAACGGATTCTACTCACTCACGAAGAGAAGTATTTAAGCACTTACAAAATAAAGACATCGTTACAGAATTGTTCCGCGATATCGCACCTAAAATTGCAGATCGTCCAGGAGGATACACACGTATCATTCGTTTAGGAAACAGATTGGGTGATAACGCAGAAATGTGTATGATCGAATTAGTAGATTTCAATGAATTGTACAGCAACGATGGCGCTAAGAAAACAACTCGTCGTTCAAGAAGAGGTGGTTCTGGTGCTAAGAAAACTGAAGATACAGCAACTACGGAAGAAACTGTAGAAGCGGTTGAAACAGCAACGGAAG
>TARA_R110000737_G_scaffold302559_1_pt1 | contig 26354 bp, 15 predicted proteins | sample TARA_R110000737 | Tara Oceans TARA_R110000737 (sample SAMEA4398027) | marine metagenome | biome: Polar Biome; feature: [SRF] surface water layer (ENVO:00010504); material: water (ENVO:00002006), including particulate matter (ENVO:01000060) such as... | depth 5 m | reverse complement strand
GACGAGATCAAGTTGAGACCGGGCGTTACTCAAGAACAACAAAAAGCAATGGATTTTTTCAATAGATACAGTGAAGAACAAAATAAAGCACAGAAAGTTAGTGAAGAGTTCCAAGAAAAAACATCTAATTATTTTAATAAAAATGAGTTTAAAGGTTTTGAATTTGATTTAGGTGATAAGAGGTTTAGATATGGAATTAGCGATGTAGAAAAAACGTCAAAAGATCAGTCAAGTATCAACAATTTTTTTCAAAAGTTTTTGAAAGAAGACGGTACAGTAAACAGCTTAGATGATTACCACAAAGCCCTTTATATAGCTAGCAATCCTGACAATGTTGCAAAACATTTCTATGATCAAGGAGTAGCTGATGCTACTAAGAGCATAGTTTCTAAGTCTAAAAATATAAATACAGATCCAAGATCTAGCGATCCAGGTGATGTTTTTGTAAATGGCTTAAAAGTTAGAGCAATATCAGGAGCTGACAGTTCTAAACTAAAAATAAAAAGTAAATTTAACAAAACATAAAAAAACAATATGAGTTTTAACACACAAGGATCATTTCCAGCTCAAATAGTACCTTCACAAAAGAAATTAGCTTTAAAAACTAATTACTTAGATTTTACAGGTACAACAGCTGGAGCTGATAATAACTTTGCTCAGCAGTACCTACCGGAACTGTATGAAGCAGAGGTTGAAAGATACGGAAACAGGACTTTGTCTGGTTTCTTGAGAATGGTAGGCGCTGAAATGCCTATGACATCTGATCAAGTTGTTTGGTCTGAGCAAAATAGATTACACATTGCTTATGATGACGCTACTGCTTCAGGCGCTGCTGGTGCTCAACAAGTAGCAGTAAACAACATTGGTACTGGAGTTGGTAAAACAGAATCTGCACAAGTTGCTATTAGAACAGGTCAAACTGTTTTAGTTTCTGATAAAGCTACTGGGTTAATTACTCAAAAAGCTTTAGTAGTCGCATCACCATTTGATGTTGGTGCTGCTGTAAATGTAATAAAAGTTGTAACTTATGATAAGACTACTTGGTCTGCTGGATTGTTAGGTGCTGCCGTTAAGATCTTTGTATATGGATCTGACTTTGGTAAAGGTACACAGTCTATGGTAGGTGCTATTCAACCAAACTTTACACAATTTAGTAACAATCCTGTTATTCTTAAAGATCACTTTGAGATTAATGGTTCTGATACTGCACAAATTGGTTGGGTTGAAGTTGCTACTGAAGATGGAACATCTGGTTACTTATGGTACTTAAAATCTGAGTCTGAAACAAGATTAAGATTTGATGACTATTTAGAAATGATGATGGTTGAATCAGAAAAAGCTAGTCATGCCTTCCAATATGATGGTACTGTTGGTGCTGCAGGAACTATTGATGTTAGTGGTTCTGAAGGATTATTCGCTGCTATCGAATCAAGAGGTAATGTATACTCTGGTTTTGCTGGAGCTGCTGCTCCTGGTTCTGGTGCTTTAGGTGATTTTGATGCTATACTACAACAACTAGACAAGCAAGGTGCTATTGAGGAAAACATGCTATTTTTATCAAGATCTACGGCTCTTGATTTTGATGACATGATTGCTGCTCAAGCTGGTGGTGGATTTGGTTCTACTGCTTCTGCTTCTTATGGTCTTTTTGATAATGAGCAAGAAATGGCTTTAAACTTTGGTTTTTCAGGTTTTAGAAGAGGTTCTTATGACTTTTACAAAACTGATTGGAAGTATTTAAACGATGCTACTACTAGAGGAATGTCTAACGCTATTGATGGTGTTATGATTCCAGCTGGTACTACAACTGTTTATGATCAATCAATGGGATCAAACATTAGACGTCCTTTTTTACACGTACGTTATAGAGCTTCTGAAACTGAAGATAGAAGGTATAAATCTTGGATCACTGGATCTGTAGGTGGAGCTTATACTTCAGGATTAGATGCTATGGAAGTACACTTTCTATCTGAAAGATGTTTAGTTACACAAGCTGCTAATAACTTCGTGTTATTTAAAGGAGCATAATTAATAATTAACATTTAAAACATAGAAAAATGAGTACATTTTTAAAATTAGACGACGGAAAAACCAATAAATTTGTTAGCTGCGATAATGTAGTAAGTATCGCTGCTAGTACTAGTGGTACTGGTGCTACTGAAGTAGTTAAAGTAACTATAGAACACGGATTTGGCACCATCTTGTCAACTGTAGTAAGTTACGCTGCTCCTGGAGCTAGCAATGAGTATACTGGATTTACTCTTGATACTTTGCAATCTCAATTTGAGGATGCAATTATGGAGATGCAAAATCCAGAAGCTATACCTGGTAGAGGTAATTTTACTGGGTTTAAATTGCTGAATAGTATAGTTGGTGTTAAGGTAACTGCTTCGGGAGTTCTCCTAGCAAACTCTATACCTACAATTACAACAAGCTAGATTACGCTTAAAACAATAATAAGATCCCGTTTCGGCGGGGTCTTTTTTAATTATTATATTATATTATATTATGGAAACAAAAGAAAAGAAAAAGCCTGTGGCTAAAGCTACAGCAACTCCTAAGTTAGAAAAAGATACTTGGGAATATAAAGATAGAACTTATATCTTAAAAAATAATTATGAACCATTAACTTATACAATACCAATAAAGCATTCAGCTAAATATCCTTTGCTTTGGTTTGATGAAGAAAAAGGTCATAATAGAGAATTAAGATATGCCACAAATCAAAGCAGTATATTTGTAGACGAACAAAAAGGTCCTGTAACTCTAAAACACGTTATTTTTGAAAAAGGTGTTTTAATAGTTAAAAAGACTAATATTGTTTTACAAAAATTTTTAAATGCCCACCCTCAAAACGACTTAATGTTTTATGAATACAAACCACAAGTTGAGGCTACTAATGAAGTAGAGTGGATAGAAATGGAAATACAAGCTTTAAATCTGGCTAAAGAATTAGAAATAGATCATTTAGAAGCTATAATGAGAGTAGAAAATGGTTCTAAGGTTTCAACAATGAGTAGTAATGAATTAAAAAGAGATGCTTTGCTGTTTGCTAGATCAAACCCTCAGCTTTTTGTTGAATTAGCTACTGATGAGAATGTACAACTTAGAAACTTAGGTATTATAGCAGTTGAGCAAGATTTATTAAAGTTATCAGGAGACAATAGAACTTTTAGTTGGGGTAAAACTAATAGAAAACTATTTACAGTTCCTTTTGACGAACATCCTTATTCAGCTTTAGCCGCTTGGTTTAAAACTGATGAAGGTTTAGAAGTTTTTAGATCAGTAGAGAAAAATCTAAAATAACAAGTGATTATAATAAAGGTGGTTAACGCCACCTTTTTTTTTTAAAAATATACAATGGCAATATCAATAAATCAAGTTTATCAAACTGTTCTGTACGTTTTAAACAAAGAACAAAGAGGGTATATACCCCCTGCAGAGTTTAACACTCTAGCAGAGCAAGCTCAATTAACTATATTTGAGAAATACTTTGACGATCTTAATCAAGCTCTTAGAATGGCTCCAAACGATAGTGAGTATGCGAATAGAGTTAAAACTAATCAAGAAAAAATTGACGTATTTGAGGAAGAAAAAATAATGCCATCTTTAAATAAACTTTCAGACCTAAGCCCTGCTTTACACAGGCTAGGTACTATAGAATATAACCAATTAGGCAGTCTGCCAGTTGAGTTAGCACAAATGACAACTCATGATTTAAACTTAGCTAAAAGATCTAAGTTAACGTCTCCAAGTAAAACTTTTCCTGCTTTTTCAATAAGAGCAAATGTTGTATATCCAGTGCCTTCTGATATTTTAAATACTGAATTAACAGTTTATTATGTAAGAAAACCTAATGCACCAGTTTGGAATTATTCCTTAGGTAGTATAGGTAATTACGTTTTTAACCCCACAACTGCTGCAACAAATCCTAGTGTTGATTTTGAAATATCTGACATAGATCAAGTAGAATTAATAAACACTATATTAATTTATTGTGGAGTTATAATAAGAGACAATCAAATAACTCAAACAGCTATGGGATTAGTTGCACAAGAAAATCAAAATGAAAAATCTTAAAAAATGGGACTAATAACTGAAACTAATGCTCAATACTATGCTGGACAACAAGAGTTCTTGCAAACAAATAGCACTAACACTGATTTTCAATGCACTTTTGATACAAATTTAATTGCATCTGTTAGTAATGTTTCAAATCCTAATTTTTCTGTATACTTAGACGGTGTTTTAAAAACTCAAACAACTGACTATGTATTACAGCCTCTTAATATAATTAGATTTGTTAACGCTCCATCTTTAAACTCATTAATTAGAGTAGAGCTAAATAATCAAGCTAGATTTGATAACAATGGAGAATATGAGTACATAAAAATTAAAGATATTGTTGACAACTTCATGACAGCATATGTTGGAGATGGAAAATATATAACTAATGTTAAAAGAAAAGATGTGGTTTTTCACGCTAAAAGAGGTTTACAAGAGTTTTCATATGATACGTTAAGAAGTTTAAAGTCTCAAGAGTTATCAATACCTAATAGTTTAAACATAATAATACCACAGGACTACGTTAATTATACTAGATTAGCTTGGGTCGATAGTAATGGTGTGCAAAGAACTATATTTCCAGCAAACACGTTGACAATGAATCCTGTTGACCCTTTAATTCAGGATACTGAAGGAGAGCCAATACAAGATAATTTTGAATCAAATATAGAGGCTTCTCAAGGTTTAATAGAGGAACGTTGGAATAGTTTTAATAAAAGAAATTTAACAGGAGACAGGAGAGGTGAAGAGTCTAATGTTTATAACTGGTCATGGTGGAAAACAGCTTATGGCCAAAGATATGGTATGGATCCTGCTGTGTCACAAAGCAATGGTTGGTTTACTATAGACGATAGAAGAGGTATGTTTAGTTTTAGCAGCGATTTAGTAGGTAAAGTAATAACTTTAGAATATATTTCTGATGGTTTGGCATATGATGCTGATACTAAAATACCTAAGATGATAGAAGAAGCTATGTATATGCACATAGTATATAGTATACTTTCTAGCAGAATGAACGTTCCTGAATACGTTGTGCAAAGATTTAAAAAAGACAGAAGAGCTCAACTTAGAAATGCTAAAATAAGATTAAGTAATTTAAAATTAGATACACTTATACAAACTATGAGAGGTAAATCTAAATGGCTAAAACATTAATACATGGCACAAACTAAACATACATTTGTAGAGTCTAAAATGAATAAAGACCTAGATGATAGATTATTATCTGGAGGACAGTATAGAGATGCTATAAACGTAGCTGTTAGTAAGTCTGAGGATTCTGATGTTGGCGCTTTAGAAAATGTTTTAGGAAATAATTTAATAAGCTCTTTATTTCAACCAAACCAAACAATACCACCAAACTTGCAAGTTATAGGAGGTTATGTTAGCAATGAAAAAAATAGTATTTATTTATTTTTAACAAATTATTGTGATAACTCCGTGAACAGCTTAGATAATATAGCAACCAGCGGAGCTTCTTGTTTTATAATTGAGTATAATATTTCAACTAATTCATCTAATTTTTTAATACAAGGATATTTTTTAAATTTTTCAACTACACACCCTGTTTTAGGGATCAATATAATAGAAGACTTATTGTTTTGGACAGATAATAGAAATCAACCTAGAAAAATAAATATTGAAACAGCTAAAAAGTTTTTTGGATCATCACCATACTATGTAAATGAAGATCAAATATCTGTAGCTAAATATGCTCCTGTATTGCCGCCAAACATTTTAGACAAAACAGAGTTTAAAGATGTTATTTATTATAAAGACTATGATTGGAATCCTTGGTCAAACACTGGATCATTTCAATTTCCAAAAGATGGAGCTACTCTTGTTTTTTATAACGCGTCAAACCCTACAGGTAGCGCAACTCCAGAAACTTGGCCAGGTATTGATAAATTTAAAAAATATGATCAATTTGCTTTTAAAAATTCTGATAAAATATACAACATAGCTGATATAAATACAACTGGAAGTGATATAGGTCTTGTTATATATCCTAAACTTAGTGGACAAAGTTTAACAACCGCCACTGATATAGAAATATTTGTTCCTACAGCTATAGACGCTACTTCAGAATATCTACCTTCAACAGCTAGAATATCTCTTAAAAACACTGCTACAGGCGCTAACACTATTGCCGCAGGGACTGCAATAAGTATAACTTCTTCTGGAGCAAACCAAGCTGAATGGGAAAGCCCTAGAGTTCCTTGGCAAATAATGGGTAGTGATGCTGTTTTTGCAGGTTGCGGTGTGTTTTCATCTTTAATTGATGAAACTAAAACAGATAGCAGTGGAAACAGACTAAATGGTATAAAATTTACTGCGGCTAACGTTACTCAAAATGCTCCTGCCCAAATAACACTTCAACAAGATATAACTCTCGCTGGAAAAGACGAAGCTTTTTTAGATTTAAGTTTGCCAAATCCAAATTACAAAAGTCAATTTGCTGGAGATAAAGAAAATTTAAAAGACAAATTTGTAAGATTTGCTTATAGATTTAAATATGATGATAACGAGTATTCTTTAACATCTCCATTTACACAACCTGTGTTTGTACCTAATCAAAATGGGTATATGCTTAATACTAGTCAAGCTTTTAATTCTGGATTAGACGACAATATAGTTAATCAACAAGATCAAGCAGGTACTGAAACTGTTTTAAGTTGGTTTGAAAATAAATTAAACCAAATAGGTTTAAACATACCTATGGAGTACAATGTAAATGAAATGTTTACAAATCTTAAAGTAATAGAATTACAAATATTATATAAAGAATCTGACGAAGGAAGACTACAAGTAGTAGATGATGTTGATTTTACTTTAAATAATTTACTTATTTTAAATAATAATACCAAAAAATTTACTTATCAGTATCAGTCTGGAAAACCTTTTAAAAGTTTACCACCTGATGTAATAACTAGAACGTCTGATAAAGTACCAATAAAAGCATTAGCTCAAGAGTCTGCTGGTAATAGAATTATGTATGGTAATTTTATAGATCAACACACTTCTCCTTTAACTTTGGACTATCTAGTTAGTACAGGTGAAAAATTAGGACCTAATGATAATGGTACTATAGATAGTTTTGCGCAATATCCAAACCACACTTTAAAGCAAAATAGAACTTATCAAGTTGGCGTTATTTTACAAGATAGATATGGTAGGCAAACAGATGTAATACTAGCGGAGCCTCTAGCAGGTAACAGAGAAGAAATACCAGCTGACTCTGGTAACTTCTATGGAGATTCTACCGTATACCATTCTTATAAGAGCAGTTCATTTTCAAGATCTCAAAGTATGGTAGAGTGGCCTGGAGATAGTTTAAAAGTTTTATTTAGAAATCAAATACCAACAGAATTAAATAATAGGCCTGGTTACCCTGGATTGTACGACGCTGTTACTAATCCATTAGGTTTTTATTCTTATAAAATAGTTGTAAAACAAAAACAACAAGAATATTACAATGTTTATTTACCAAGTTTACTGTATGGAGTTCCAATAGGTGGTAGCGTGAGTATAGCGTGGAGTAGTTTAAACTCTTCAGATCTTGGCATTGTGTGTAATGAGCCATCATCTCCAACTAATATTATCTTTTCACAAGGAACTAGTTTAACTGGGTTACAGACTACAACTGGGCTAAAACCTGGAATGAAATTTGTTCTTAAAGCTAACTCTTTTACAAATCAGTTTGATAGTACAGACTGTTGCCCACCAAACAATGTAGAAAATCCTTGTCCTAATCCATGTGGTAGTAATCTAACTACAGAGGCTCAATGCGCTACTTACACAATAACTAGCATAGTAGATGATAGCACTATAAGTTTCTCTCCCAAGGCAGTATTTACCTACGCGCCTTATTGTCAACACACGCCGGGCGTGGCTTGTTGTGATAAAACACCAAATGCATGTGGAACAAGTTCTGGTACAATACCTTCTACTAGCGTTAAAAACAGTCAACCAACTCCAGAATTAGTTTTTACACAAGATGGAACTAATGTCGTGTTGAATCCAAAAACTGTTAATTCTCCAAGTGAGATGACAACGACTCTTTTGACTGATAACATTAATAAAATGCCTGCAGATTTAAGTGACGTTAGACCTAATCAAGAGCAGTTTTCAACTTCTGACGATGTTTATTTTGCTAGAGTGGCAATGAATCAAGCAGATAAATTTGTTATAATAGGTGGTGATGTAAATAATACTCCTCTAACAGGTACTTCTTTAGTTTATTCTTCTCAAGTGGAAACTAGCATAAAATCAGATGTTGTTAAAATTTTAGCATCTTATCAAGATTTATTTCCATCAACAGACAAGCCTTCTGGTCTTTATAAAACATCAACAAATCCTTTTGTGTCTGTAATGAGTAATACTTTTCAAATAGGATCTGTTAGTGATGAACCACAAACATTTACTTCTCTTGAAACAGAACCTGTGACGTCTGAATTAGATATATTTTGGGAAACTAGTAGTACTGGGATCATAAGTGAATTAAACAATATTGTTATAGGACTAGATCCTAACGGCACTGGAACAAGTGTAGATGTTATAGGTATTGGTGGTGCTATTGATTTTGATCAAAACGAATCTTTAGTATTCGCAAATCCTAATCCCACTCCTGTTAATGTAGGGAAAGTTTTTGCAGTAAACTCGACTGGTACAGTAAGTAGTACTATAACTTTAATATCTGTTAGAGATGGTGCTGGAGCTAATTTAGACAGTTCTTATGACATATTAAAAGAAACTGGTACTGACAACTATATACTAAGAGCATTAGATGGATGTGTTTTTGTTGAAGATGAAACTAGAAATCAAAGAAAATTCACTTTTGACGTAATAGATACGCAAGTTCCCGGTTCTGGATCAAACAATTTACAAAATACTTACAGTTATGAAACTTCTATAAATAATGACATACCTGTTTTTGCAGGTTTTGCAACAGCCGCAGACGGAGGCGTCACTGGTTATCCTAATAATCCTGAAGGAAAGATAAATCTTACACCATATGTTAATAATGCTTTTGCAACCGTTGGTACTGCTGTTGTTCTTGGAAGTACTAATTCAGCAACTACTGCAGCTGGAACTGTACAACCAAGTTCTGATACTAGAATATATTTTAAAAATGGATCTGGTGCAGATTTTTATGATTTAGGTATTTCTGTAAATGAATACTCACAAGTAGTAATAGAAATGCAAGTTTCTAGGACAGATCAATCACAAGGTGGTTCAAATACGTTTGTGCCAATTCTGCCTCAAAATGTGCCTACGAACGTGGTTACTAACACTAACTCTGGAACTACAATTGTAAACGGCGGTATTTCAACGCCCACTCTTCAGGGTACAACTCTTGCTACTCCCATAAGCAGGCCAGTTACGAACAGCGTAAGTTCATTAAATGTAAATCAAAATCAACTGAAGGGATCAGGATCAACATCGACAGCATCATCAAATACTATTGAGGCTTATGATGGATTCTTTTTTATTGCAGCAGGGTTATCTGATTCTATATATACTCCAGCTAGCTATAATATACCAGACGGAATAACTGGTTATATTGTTGGTTGGTATGGTGATTATTATGTTAGCGAAAACCCAGAACTATTTGATTCTAACGGTCAAATTCTTACAGATCCTACAACAAACCAGCCTTATGTGATTAATGGCGGTGTGGCTGCAGTTCAAGATTTTAGTCTTGGACCAAATGGAGTAGGTTGGTTAAAAGAAAGATTTTTTAGATTTGTAATAAAAGATGCTAACGGAACTAGTTTAGCTCTAAGCAACACTATAGGCACAAACGTTATAGGGCAAGATGGTATTAAAATAGAGTTTAATATAGTAGCACAACCAATTACTGGAGTTATTAGATCTTTTACGAATGATGCAAATTTAGTCCAAAATCAAAATTACTGTGGTGTTGCTTCAATAGGACAATACAACGACAGCCAGACTGTGGGCGGTGGTCAAGGTGGTTTTGGTCAGAATTCTACAGATGAGGGTATTAATACTGGAACTAATCAAACAATACCAACTGGTAGTTCTACTGCTCCTGGTAACAATCCTTTCAATATTCAGACATCGGGCCTTGGTCAAGCGGTAAGATCTCCAGTTACATGGAATATCAGTTAAATAAATAAATAAATAAATAATGGCATTAAATGCATTCGGTCAAGGCGCGGCTATAATACAAACGTTTCCTGGAAGCGGTACAAATTTTACTCAAAATAATGAAGCTAGAATTAAAGTTTTAACTTATAGCAATTGGTTACCAACCGGAATTGCAGGTAATTGGGTGCCTACTTCAAGAGTTAACCCAGTACCATCAGTTTCTAATAATGAATGGACAGCTACTTCAGCTAATGGCAGTGGCGCACTGGATAATTATAATCCTAATGCGTACATAAGTGGATATGGTTGGGAATGTAGGCGGCAAACAATAGATTACTTGTCAGGAACTAACACTGGACCTCTCATTTTTGGATCATCATTTGCTACTATGAGTTATAAAATAACTACAAGTATTTATTGGCAAGGTTCAGAAACAGGAAATTGTGGTAATATTAGTGGTACTATAAATGAAACTAATTTTTTAAATGCAGTAACTCCTTCTGACATAACACCAGACCCTAATTGTGGACAAAGTCCTGATGTTTACTGTACTTGGGATTTGTGGTGTGTTCATATTCAAATATCTACCGATCTTCAGGGAGGATCTGTTTTACTATCTCCCGAAGCTGTAATGGTGACAATATATGATGATCCTACTCTTGGTGGAACTGGTAAAGTTTTAAATAGTTTAGCGGGGATAAACCTTACATAAAATTAAAAAGCATAAAAGTATAAAAAAAAACAAAATATGGCAGCGATTGTAGAATTAAATTACTTCAACTCATACTGGATAAAACGTATAGCCACTGGTGATCTTTGTAGAACAATAACGGCTAATGATTCAAGTGGTAATGAACAAAACTATGAGGTAACTAATAATGAACCTACTTTTACTTGGCCTGGCCCAATAAATGATGGAGACGCTGAGATAGTTCCTGGCTTGCCTACAGATAGTGGTTGTAGCGGCCTAGAAGCGGGATCTCCCTCTTTTATGAACCAAAATTATTATTTAGAAGAAAGCAGAATAAGAGGCGGTTATAATAATACTTCAACAGATTTAGGAGTAAAGGCTTATTTAAACGAAAAAAATCCTTTACAAAAAGAAAGAGGAAATGCTTTAATATATTCTGGTCTTTTTAATAGTAACACTAATTTCAATGCTACTAATTCTTTTCCTGCTGGAGATTCCATAACAAAAGCAGTTAATCCAGCAAATGGTAGTGTTCAAAAACTTTATGCAGAAGACACTAATTTAATAATTTTTCAAGAAGATAAAGTTAGTAGAGCTTTGATAGATAAAGACGCTATATACTCGGCAGAAGGAGGAGGTTCTATTACTTCATCTAACTTGGTTATTGGTCAAATAGTTCCTTATGTTGGAGATTATGGAATATCAAACAATCCTGAAAGTTTTGCTGTTTATGGTTATAGAAAGTATTTTACAGATGTAAATAGAAATGCTGTTATGAGGTTGTCAAGAGATGGTTTAACTGAAATTTCCAACTACGGTATGGTTGATTATTTTAGAGATTCTTTAAGTGCTTTTACGTTAAATCCTAATCCAAAAGTTACTTCTATCCCAATTAATAATGTAAATATTAGAGAAGACAATACTACTTTAGTTTTAAATAACATAAACAATCTTAATTTAATAGACGTAGGTAGTGTTATAACAATAGATGCAGGCGGTGGTAACGTTACGAGTGTTGGTGTTGTTGTGTCTATAGCGTCTAATAAAACCGGTTACGGTACTACTATTCCTAACGCTAGTCAGATGGTTGTTAAGAGTGATAATACTTTACCTGCTTTATCTTCAGGTGATGTTTTAAACTTTGTTTCTAGAACTAAACCTAGAATACTAGGTGGTTGGGATATATATACTAAACAATATCATTTATCACTTCAAACAGGAGATTCTTATTGGAGTACACAAAACCAAAATACATTTAACACTTTAGCCTTTGATGAGTCTGTTTTAGGTTGGACTAGTTTCTTTTCTTACAATCCTTCTTTCATGTCTAGTTTAAAAAATTCTTTTTATTCTACAAATCAAGGTTCTTTATATAAGCATAATGTAGATACAGGTTCTAATAGAGAAGTATTTTACGGAATAAGAACACCTGCTGAAGTAACTTTTGTGTTTAATCCACAACCTGATTTAAGTAAAAACTTTTTAACTATGAGTTATGAAGGAACTAATGGGTGGGAATGTACTTCTATGATTTCAGATTCTCAAAGCCCAACGGCTCGTTATTCCGGAGGCTATGATTTTAACAACTTCTCTACTTATGTAGATACTATATCTCCAATAAAAAGTTACATTGAAGGTGGGTATGACTCTACTCCTACTTCTATTGGAGGTCCTTTATATGGAACATCTATTGCAGTTCCACCTATATACAGGAATGGGTTTGATATAAAAGAAAATTACTACGTAGCTTCTATAAAAAGTAATTCACCAACTAGACCTAAAGAAATACAGTTTTTAGGTGTAAACACAAACGAACAATCCGCAGGTATTAAAGCTAATTTTGCTACTGTAACTTTCAGAACAGATGGATCAACTCAAGTAGGTGGTATGAAAGAACTTTTTGCAGTATCAACAACTTTTTCAAGATCAGGCTTTTAAATACGTATAATTATGTGTGATTATAATAATACAGCGAGTAAAAAAATTAAAAAAATAAAACAAAAATTATGGCAGTAGGAATGTTAATAGCTGGAGCTGTAGGAATGGCAGCTTCTGCTTGGAAAAATAAACAAGCTAAAGACGAAGCAGAAAGACAAAGAAATCAAGCTGGTGCAGATGCCGCTAGATGGGAAGGTGAATTAAATAGGTTAAAAGAAAATAGACCTACTTTAACTAATCCATATAAAGACATGACTAACTCTTTCGCTAATATGAAAAACCCATATGCTAAGCTTAGTAACCAGTATGCTAATTTAGGGGTGGCTACTCAAGCTGCGGAATTTCAAGCTGAGCAGACTGATATAGCTTTAGCTAACACTTTAGATACCTTAGCTATGTCTGGCATGGGTGGTGGTGGTGCTACAGCTTTAGCTCAAGCAGCCTTACAAAGCAAGAAAGGCATATCTGCTTCTATACAACAACAAGAAGCTCAAAACCAAAAGTTATCAGCTCAAGGAGCAATGGAGGTTCAGGAAAAGAAAGCTATGGGCCAAATGAAAGTTGACGAAATGATATCATCTGGCGAAGAAAAGGTGATGTTAATGCAAGGTCAAGGTAAATCTGAAATCATGCAAATTAGAGAAGCTAGAAGTTCTCAAGATATTAACAACGCTTCTGGCATGCAAATGAATTATCTACAAATGCAATCTGATGCTGCAGCTGGTATGATGCAGGCAGATATAGCACAGTCAAATATGTTTTCTAGTTTAGGTGGACAGTTTTTATCAGCTGGACTAGGGTAATTATAATAATAAATAAAATGAGCTACGAAAATCCACAAAGAATAGTTAATAGAGCATGGGATATTTTTGCCAGGCAGACACAACAGCGTAATAATCAAATATCACGTGACGTAGGCACTGCTCTTAAAAAAGTAGCTATTAATAAAGAAAGAAATAAAAGATCTTTAGAAGCATTAGAGCAAGACAAGTTAAATTATGCTAGTAAATTAGATAGTATAGACACTTCACAGTCCGGAGCTATGTTTGATGATAATCTAAGAATGTTTTTTGATAGTCAAATAGATAAATATTTTAATGTCAAAAATGCAATGAGGAAAGGTGATGTTGATAAAAGAGAGGGCAATAGAATTTTAACGTCTATGAATAGGCAAGTAGAAAAATTTAAAACATTTATTCCAGATATAATAAATATATCTAATCAAGTTTATGATCAAGCAAACACATCAGGACAACAAGGTGGTATATCAGCAGGTACAACACCACCTGAAGTTATAGATATTTTTGGTTCTATTGCTAAAGGCGAAAATGTATACACAGTAGAAGATCCTAAAACTGGTAATATATGGCTAATGAAGATGCCTGCTAAAGTAGAAGAAAAATTCATGGCTGATGGAACTATTGATGATTACGAAATGAGAGCTTCTCTTAATGATCAATTAAGTGGTGGTGAGGGATCATTAGTAAATTTAGATGAAGTTATGAAATTAGGACCTAAAAACATGGTTCAATACACTACTAACTTAGATAAGTTTTCTACTCCACTTACTGACGAAGTTATTGGAAATGATATCAATAATGGTTATTACCAAAAAAGTGAATCAATAACACTTTCAGATGATGGTGAAAGTTCTAAGACTGAAACAAGTATTTTTGTTACTGGTTCTGATGCTAAAAAAATGAGGGGAGATATTATAAAACTAAACGGATTCAGCACTATGTTAAATGACACTCAGTCAATGAAAAGTGTTTGGGTTGATTTAATGCCTGATAGTATAGCTCAAGGAAACTGGACTAATACTCCTGATCAAAGAGATAAAGCTAGAAATTGGATGGTTGACGATGCTGTTTCTAAAATGTTGTTAAGACAAGGACTGATTCAAGGTCACGAAGTTGATGGAAAAGAAGTTCCTTTAATCAAAGACGGTCCAGGAGATTTATTAGACAGATTAACTTATATTAAAGAAGGAGAAACTAAAGTTATAGACATTGAAAATACAAAATTAAATGAATTAACTAAACAAGAAAGTGTCAGCATACAAAGTTTAATGCCTAAAATTGAAACTGGTTATAATAAATTGTTAAAAGATTTTAAAATTGATCAAGATAGTAATAACTACGTTGGTGATGATCTAAAGTCTAGATTTTCAGAGCAAGTAGCAAATGCCTTAAACACTACAGTAGGTGGTGGTGGTATCGAAAGCAATACTTATTCTATAGATCCAGAAAATCCAGGCGTTATTAAATCTGGTAAAAAAGAGTATAAATTGTTTGCAGAAGATGGTACAAATATAAGAGAAGATGTAATACTACAATTACTAGGTATTAGATCTGGTTTAGGAGCTAAAACAGCTGCTAAAGTTTATAAAAACTATTCAAAGTTTAGCGCTGGTAAAAAAGAAATTACAGATATAAATCTTTTACCTTCTGTAACAATAAAATAATATATGAATAAATATACTTATCAAGGTAGCTCCGTACAGGAAGATTTATTACAAGAAAAAGCAACTAGTTTAGGTTTAACTCTAGATCAATATTTAGCAGATCAAGGTAGTGAAATAGAAGTTTCTACTGATTTAAGCGAAATAGAAGAAGATTCAGAGCCTATTATAGATACTGAAGAAGTTATAGAAAAGAGTAATAAAGAGAAAAGACTTGACAAAGGTATTAAAAAAATAGATAAAAAAATAAACAAAGTAACTAATGCTCAAATAAGTTTAGATGATATAAAAGATCAAAAATTAAATGACGTTGGTGAAATAAAAAATGCAGATAAAACTTTATCTAATCTTTCAGACACTAAATTAAATAAAATTAGAGTTGCAAAAGAAAAGAGAGAATTAGAAAAGCAATCTAGGTTACTTGAAAAAACTAGTATAAATCCTGATGAGATTTCAAACGAAGGAAAGTATGTAGTTAAAACTCATTTAGGTGAAGATGGTAAAGAGCACAAGTCTTATTATCCAAAAGACACTTGGGAAAAATACTTTACACCAGGCAATGATTTGTATAATAAAAATGATATAGTAAAGCAAGCTATTAAATTAACTAATTCTAGCTCTCCTTCTTTAGAAGATTATTTAGAAGCATTAAACAAGAGTAGTAACAAAGCCGGATCTAGTGTTACTTATTCTTACTTAAAAGCAGGAAAAGATGAAGGAGTGTTAGACACTTTTGAAGTTGTAGCTGATGGAAGAAATGACGCTATAAATGAAATGGGTTTTAGTAATTATTTTGACGAGCTATTTAAAAAGAATAATTCATGGCTAGCTAAAAATGAAAATATTGTAGAAAAAGAATTACAACAAGTTTTACCTCAACAGTTTGATGGCTCATTGTTTGAAGTAGAACAAACTACTGACGATGTAACTGTTAATGAAGTTTTAATAACTGATTCCAGAGGCAACGAGTTTGTATTAAAAGTTGGTAAAGATCAAGAGCTATTTGGAGGTGATGGTTACCCTCAGTACGAAAGCTTTAAAAATTTTATATCAAGTGCTGTACAACCTCAAGATGAAAATAAAGCTAAAATAGATGATGTAACACTTTTAAAAGACTGGAGAAAAAGAACAGCTGGATTAAGGTTGTTTTTAAACAACTTAGAAAATACACCTGTTGATAAAGGTGGAATAGGTTTTGATAAACGACAGTCTAGTTATTTAGGTGTTATAGAAAACGCTTCATATACAGAGCTTTTTGGTTATGATCCTACTAAAGAACAAGAAGAATCTAATCCTCTATCTGATGCTGAAAATCCATTAATAAATTATCAAGGTGGAGAAGTAAATATAGGCTCGGAGACTACTAATGCAACTAGTGGCTTAGATCAAAATCTAATACAAGGTGGTGTTATAACACCAGAAGATGAAGATTTTGGAAACAGTGAAGCAATAGATAGTAATTTAAAAGTATTATCAAACACAGAAAAAAGTTTAAAAGCTTCTTATGAAAGACAAGGCCTAGAACTTACTGATGATATTATTTTTTCTACAGCTAAACTAGCTATAATAAATAAACAAAAAGAAAGATACTACAAAGCCAATGCTGAGAAATGGATAGAAGATCCTAGAGGACTTGAAAAAGAAAAGCTAAGACAAGGTTCAATAATAGGAGCTGTGGCTTTAGAAGATGCTGAAAATCAATTACTACTAGATGCCGCTACTTTTGAAAAAAATTTAGCAGAAGCTAATTACAATAAAATATTTTCAAATTACACAGTAGATGTTAATAATAGAGCAGTTGCTGGTTTTTTGTTTGGTGATGATGATCAAAAAATTAAAGAAGATCTAAGTATAGATATGACCGTCAATATGCAGTCTTATTCTGTAGCAAGAGATGATTTAGGTTTTACTACGGAAGATGGTTACATAAAGAAAGTTATTGATGGTGAAATTAAAATACAATTTATACCTCAAGGAACTCAAATATCTGAAACATACGAAGATGGTCAACCAGTGGAAAGTATACCTACCTGGATGATTACTAAGTTTAATCAAAACATTGTACAGTTACAAGAAAGCGGTAAAAATGTAAGCATAGCTTATAAAAACTACAGTGATGAGCTTTTAGAAATACCTACGTTTAATCAAAAAATGGAAATTTGGTTAAACAACTACAATGACACTCAAGAATTTTTTGTAAAACTAGGTATTGGCGGTTTAAAAACAGCTAAAAACATAGTTTACACAGCGGGGTCATTAGCTTCATATGTAAACCCTATGTATTGGTCTGTGTATGGATTAACTGGAAGAGATCCTATGCAAGGTGTTATGGATGCTAATGCTACTATAACTAAATGGCTAGATGATGAATTAAATGAATATAATTTTGATCAAGTCTCTTTTGAGGACATATTTGCTCCTGGAACATCTGGCTGGAAAAAATTAGAAAACTTTGGTGCTTGGATGATGGGTATGACAGCAGAGACACTACCTATAGTAGCTGCCATGATATTTAGCGGTGGAAGTGCTTCTTACGGTCAGATAATATCTTCTAGTATTGCTGGACTTAGTTCTATGGGTGGTAAGCTTAGCGAGATGGATGTTAACAACTTCATGGTTCAAAACGAAATTGACGAAATAAGGTCAAGAAAAGATTTGACTCAAGAAGAAAAAGAAAAAGAATTAATAGGATTACAAGAAAGAAAAATAAATAAAGGAGTTTATATAGCTAAAGGTACAGCCTATGGCCTTATTGAAGGTAGTTTAGCTTATGTAACTACTGCTGGTCAAATATCTAATGCTTATTCAGTGTTTAGAGGCGATAAGGCAGTACTAGGTGAACTAAATACTAGTATAGGTATGTTTCTAAAGAAGAAAGGTCCTGAGTGGCTTAAAGCGGCTAATACTGAGGGTTTAGGCGAGGTTGGAGTTACTTTTGGAACTAACATAGTAGATGGAAGAAATCCTTTAGAAGGTATGGTTGAGTCTTATGTAGGTGGTTTTGCTTTAGGAGGTGTTTTTGAAGGAATGCCTATATCTCACGCAATTATGACTAGCAATTTTGCTACAAATGCAGAAATACAGTCTATTAATGACACACAAGGTGAAATAATATCTTTATCTAAAAGAAAAGATGCCTTAATTAAAAAATTAAAAATACTAGTTTTAATGCCTGACGTCAATATGGCTGATGGCTTAAATAAGATTAAAAACAAAGTTGAAATAACTAAAGCTATAAATGACATTGATCAACAGATAACCGATCAAGCTGGTCTGTTAGAAACTAAACAAGTTGAAGTACAAAATAGATTACAAGACGAAGGTATAGGAAAATCAGCAGGCATAATTCACGCTGAAAACGTTAACAAACTTTCTGATTTACGAAATCAAGCTTCACAATTGATTTTAGATAATCCTAGCATGGATGAAACAACAAATAAAAAGCTTACTGAATTAAATAAAAGATATAAAAATATTCAAAACACTAGTAATAAATTAAAAAGTAAATCTTTATTTGGCCATAAGTGGTTAGCCATGAAAGGTAAGGCTTTTTGGAACACTAACACAAGAAATGAAGTAAACAGCATAGAGGCTCAAGCTATTGAAAATATAGTTAAAGAAAAAGGACCTATGGTTGACGGACCTACGTCTAGAGAGATACAAGCTGAGTCAATGAAAATTTTAGATGGTAGAGACTACGACGCCAACGTTAGCAAAGCTAAGTCTATGGCGGAAAAAGGCGGTTGGGGATATTTTAACTTTGACAGCAACAAAGATGCAGCTGATCAATTACCAGATCTAATAGCTAGAAACTTACAAAATTTAGAAGCTGAAGGCGTAGATGTTGACTCTGAAATAAATGATGGAGAAGGTCAAACATATAGAGAATATATAGAACAACAAATAACAGAAGCTTTAGATGGCGTTAGAGATGGTACAACTAATGGCTTTTACGATCCGATAACCAACACTCAATATACTTTTAGAGAAAACGCAATAAACAATCAAAAACCAGGAGTTCCTTTACACGAAACTGGACATGCTGCTTCTCAAGAATTAATTAGAAATAATCCCAGCGCTTTTAACGAAGCTGGGCAAGTCATTGTTGATTTCATGCAATCAAAATATAATGACATTTTTACCAGAATGCAAGTTGAGGGTACTAACAAACTTCTAAACTCTGATGGAAGTTGGGATTTTGAAGAAGTTTTTTCTTCTTACATAGAAGAAATAGCTGCTGGTAACATCGACCCTAAAGCAGACAAAGCTTTTACAGCGTTTTTTGCTAAAACATTTAACGATGGATTACTTGAAGCTAGTAATGGCAATTTTGAAATTGAATTTAAAGGAGTTAATGATATAACTCAATATTTACTAGGATTAGGTAAAGATATAGTCAATGGTAAAATAAATCAAAGAAAAATAGATAAAGCTAGAGAAACAAAAGTTATAAATATAAATCAAACTCCTACCACAGGTTCTAAAATTGCAGCTTCTAAAAGCGTTAAAAAAAGCTCTTCAAAAACAGTTAAAGCAGATTTAATAGCTGAAAATAAATCTTTATTAAAAAACAGACCTAAAAATTTTAAAGAAAAAATTGCAGACAATGTTAGAAAAATAAAAGACTTAGCTAGTGGTAGCGGTAGTGCGCCTAGTTCTCGAATGGACGGAGATAATGAACCTAATAGTATTAAAGCTAAAAAAGCTAAAGAATCTATAAATAGTAAGTTTGTTGAAAATAAAAAAGGCTGGAAACAAAATAGAAAAGAAAATCCAGCTGCAGATAAATTATTTAGCCTCATACAGCCTGACTTAGACGGTATGATAAAAAATAAAGCAGAAAACTTTTTTACTCAAGATGGTAATGTAGTTGATTTAACTAAAAACTTAGATTTAAGAGAATTGCAACAGTCAGTAAAAACACTTTTGCTTGCTGACATTAGAGGTTTTGATCCTACTAACACAAGTTTGTATGGATATATAAATGGAAGATTAAAGAATAGAATTGGAGACGTATTAAAAAGTGGTGAAGTATTTAACGATTTAAGCACTAAAGATATAGATAATTTAGGATCTTCTGAAACAGCAGAGATTAACAAAACTAAAACCACAGTCGAGACTGTTCCAGATGTAAACTTAAGAGAATCATTAAATATAGATAGAGGTTCACCTTTAGGTGAGTTTGTATTAGATAATGTTAAAAAAGTATTGAGTACTAAAATGCCTGAGTTTAAGTATATAAGAAAAAACAAAGGTGGTAAAAGAACTGATGTTACTTTAGAACAAGTTAAAAAAGTTTTAGCTACTAATCCAACTGGTGAAATAAAGAGACAAGCTGATAGAGATTTGTCAGGAATATATAAAAAGTTTTCTAATGATTTAGAATCTAGGTTTTCTGATGAACTAAGAACTGCTTTTGCAGAAACATTTGGTAGTAGAGGAGATTATACAAATTGGCTTGAAACGAACGCTGAAGCAATATCTGATTTAAGTATAGATAAATTAGTTGCTTTTGAAAGACTAGTTAAAGGAGAAAAAATATTCACAAAGGTAGTTAAAGAAAATTTAAGTGTAGAAGAAGTTAAACAATTTCAAGGTACTGGATTATTAGTTTCTGCAACAACCAATCAAGGCCCTACACTTTATAAGAAGCTATACCCTAGTTCTAAAGCTGTTAAAGAATTTTTTGACGTTAGTGGTTCTAAAAAAGGCACGAGAAAAGATGCTCTAGCCGATAAAATATCTGGAGAGCTAGCTTTAAACGCTACAATGGAAGTAGCAGGTGATCCAAGTGTTTTAGAAAAGTTTGAATTAGGTTTAAATAATTCTGGAACAGGAGAAGTTGTTGTAAAAGCTTACTTAGAAGATATTAGTAAGGCAATAGGAAGAGGAGCTCAACTTAAGTTTTCTAAAGCTTTCATGAATAGTAACGCTGATATAGAACTTAAAAATACTTATAAAAACAATAATAAAAGATTTGTAGATTTACTTAAAAAAACTGGAGTTACAGAAGAAAACGTAGATTTAGTTTGGGATCAAGTTTTTGGTGATACACTTTTTAATAAGAACGCTAAAAATAAAAAAGAAGCTGATAAAATTAAAAAAGAATGGAAAGGAATATCAAAACAGATAGCCTCTGTTGATTCAATGCTTGAAGATTCTGTTCAGATGAATATATTAAATTCTATAATAGATGATGCTGGTGATTTTAGTGACACAGAAAGAGCGGAGTTAATAGCTAGAGCTAAAAAATTAAAACTAACTGGAAGTAAAGATGTTGATTTTGATGACATACTGAGTAATTTAGCTAAAAACCTAGGTCTTACTGAAGGTTATGCTTATGAACAATTAGTTTACGATGTAACATCTAAAGCTATAAATAATTATAATAAAAACAATTCAAGTGATTCTGGTCTTAGAATAGAAGGAGCTAGAGGAGAAGATGGAGGTAAAGCAGATTTTATAGCTACAGTAGGTGGTATGGAGTTTAACGTAGAGTTAAAACTTAAAAAACCTAGATTTGGTAGCGTAACTTTAAAAACTAACACTGACTCTAAAGGTAATATTTCATTTAATATAATAAAAGACTTTCCTTTTAATGACGCCATGTATGATATGGCAAATGAAGCTAAGCCAGCTATAGAAAATTATGTAAAACAAGCTAATGTAATAGGCAAAGATCTATATGGCGATAATTGGTTAAATTATGAATTTGGTGATTTATTAGATAAGGAAGTTTTTAAAGCTCTTCAAGGTAATAAAGAAAATCCTAATTCTAAATTTCAAAAAGATATTACAGTAAACAAAGTTAGGCCTGCTCAAGATATTGCAGATTATTATATTTCTAAAGACAATGGTACTAGACAGATAAATATTCAAGAAATAGGTTTATACTTATTAAATGACTTAAAAAATCCTCAATTAAACAACCCTGCTAACTTAAATACTAATAAAGCTCCTTATTTAGGCGCTAATGGAGAGACTGTAACTTGGAGTTTAGCTATTTCTAAAACAACTGCTAAGTCTGTTAAAGGTCCTGGGAAGTATCAAAAAGCTGGTATTGAGTTGATTAATGGTAAACTACCAGGAAGTAGTGGTTGGGCTAATGTAGGTTTAAGAATACAACCCTCTCTTTTAAAAACCACTGTAAAACCTAAGTACGACATGAGCACTGTTGATGGAGTTGCAGATTTAATAAATGATCCTGCTATAAAAAACTTAGACAATCAAAAAGGTGAATCATCACAAGTTAACATAGATAACAATTCTAGTAGTGGTGTTGTTATTAAAAATAGTAAAAGTAATACTACTAATAAAAATACTATAGATATAGCTTCAAAACTAGACTCTTCACTAGATGTGGCTCGTGATCCTAATGCGCCTATTAAAAAAATAAGAGTATTTGACTTTGATGACACTTTAGCTACTAGTAATAATATAGTTTTTGCTAACAAGGGAAATGAAACAATAGAATTAACAGCTGAGGAGTTTGCTAAAAAAGGAGACGACTTAATTAATGATGGTTATGTTTTTGATTTTACAGATTTTAATACTGTTAGAGATGGAGCTAGAGGACCTTTATTTGATATAGCTAAAAAAATAAAAGAATCAAGAGGTAATGAAGATTTATTTGTTTTAACCGCTAGAAACCCTTTAGCGGCTGATGCTATATATGAATTTTTAAAATCAGAAGGCTTAGAATTTAAACCAGAAAACATAATAGGACTAGGAAACTCAACAGGAGAAGCTAAAGCGCAATGGTTGGTTGACAAGGGATCTGAAGGTTATAATGATTTTTATTTTGCTGATGATGCTATACAAAATGTAGAGGCAGTTAAGTCTGCAATGGAAGTATTAGATGTTAAGTCTAGAGTTCAGCAAGCTAAAATAAAATTCAGTAGTGAAGTTAGTGATGTTATGAATGACATAATAGCTGAAGCTACAGGTGTAGAGTCTTACAAAGAATTTTCTTCCATGAGAGCTAAAGCAAAAGGAAGAACTAAAAACTCATGGTCTTTAATACCTCCCTCTGCTCAGGATTTTGGAGGTTTACTTTACAAAATGTTAGCTAAAGGTGAAAAGGGAGATTCTCAATGGTCATGGATGCAAGATAATTTAATAAGACCTTTTGGTAGAGCAATGAATGATCTTTCAATAGCACAAAACCAATTAATGAGTGATTTTAGAGCATTAAAGTCTAGTTTAAAAGGTGTACCTACTAATTTAAAAAAGAAAGCTTTTGGTGGTTTTACATTTGAAGAAGTAACTAGAGTAGCTGCTTGGGACAGGCAAGGTTTGAAAGTAGACGGATTGTCAGAAAGAGATTTAAAACAAATAAAAGAATTTGTAGATGGAAACCCTGAACTTAACTTGTTTGTTAATCAACTAATAGAATTAGGTAAAGGAGATGGCTACCACTACCCAGGTGCTGATTGGCTGTCCGGGACTATAACTACTGATTTTATTAGTGGATTAAGAAAAGATACTAGACCTAGACTGCTTAAGCAATGGAATGAAAATATTGATTTAGCTTTTGATGAAAAAACATTAAACAAATTAGAAGCTGCTTACGGTTCTAAGTATAGAGAAGCTGTTGAAGATTCTATACGTAGAATGAAAACTGGTCAAAATAGAAAAGCAGGAACTAGTAGATTAGAGTCTAGATTTCAAGACTATATAAACAACTCCATTGGTGCAGTAATGTTCTTAAACGCTAGATCTGCTGTTTTACAGACTATATCTGCAGCTAACTTTGTGAATTGGACTGACAACAACCCTTTAAGAGCTGGTGCAGCTTTTGCTAATCAAAAACAATACTGGACTGATTTCATGCGATTAATGAATTCAGATTTTCTAGTAGACAGACGTAATGGATTAAAAATAAACGTTAGTGAGTCTGAAATAGCAGAAGCAGCTAAAACTACGGGCAATAGTGCTAAAGGTGTTATAAGTTATTTATTAAGCAGAGGTTTTGTTTTAACTCAATTCGCGGATAGCTTTGCTATAGCTACAGGTGGATCAACTTATTTTAGAAATAGAACTAAAACATACATGAAACAAGGTATGAGTCAAGCCGATGCTGAGGCTAAAGCGTTTTTAGATTTTAGAGAAAAAGCAGAAGATTCTCAGCAGTCTGCTAGAGCTGATAAAATATCACAACAACAAGCTAGTACATTAGGTAGGTTTATATTGGCTTTTGCTAATACACCATCACAGTATGCTAGAATAATGGACAAAGCAGGTAGAGATTTAGTTGCTGGTAGAGGAGATCCAAAATCAAATATAAGCAAAATAATGTATTATGGATTTGTTCAAAACTTAATGTTTACAGCTCTGCAGGGAGCTATGTTTGCTTCTGGTTTTGGTGATGATGAAGACGAAGTTTCTTTTGAATACTTTAAGGATCAAGGAATGAGTGATAAAGAAGCTGAAAAAGCCATGGAATATTACAATAGCAAGGACAGTAAAAAAGATATGGAAACAGCAAATAGCATGTTAGATAATATACTAAGAGGTGTAGGAGTTCAAGGTGTTATATTAGCTACAGCAAAAAATGTATTATTAGATTTATATAGAAGATCTGAAAAAGAAGGTCAATATCCTGGTCCTGAATATGGGGACAATGCTTGGAAGTTGCTTGAGGTTAGTCCACCTATGTCTATCAAGGTTAAGAAGTATAAAGGCGGATTAAGAGATTATGAGATGAATTCTTGGAGACCTGAATCTGGAGAGCCATTTAATATAAATAACCCTTCATATAGATCAGCAGCTAAGGTTATATCTGCCGTAACTAATGTGCCTGTAGATAGAGCTTTCCAAAAAATGGAAAATGTTCAAGGAGCTTTAGATGAAACTAATGAGAACTGGCAGAGAGTCGCTATGCTTTTAGGTTGGCCTAAATGGCAGTTAGAAAATCAACTTCAAAGAGCAGAAAGATTTAAGCAAGAAAAAGAAGGTAGAAAAGATTATAGAGAAAAAAATAAACTAAAAAACACAAGACAGTATAAGCCTAAAAAATTATTAACTACTGAGAGTTATAAAGCTCAGCAATTAAAAAAACAAAGTGATGAATTATTTAAATTAAATAAATCAGTTCAAGTGGATAGCTTAAGAAGTTTAGGTTTAACTACAGATGCTATCAAAAGACTTAAATACGAAAAAGACAGAGTAAACAAAATTATAGAACTAAATAATAAGTTATGAGTTACAAAATGAAAATAGAAAGATCTCCTTTAATGAAAAAAGGACCCTGTTGGAAAGGCTATGAAATGGTAGGTATGAAAAAGAAAGGTAAAAGAACCGTACCTAACTGTGTTCCTAAAAATAAATAATTATGGCTCTAAAATGCACAGGTAGAAAAGGATCTCCTTTAAACAGCAATGAACCAAGAAAAACTACTAAAGGTAAAGGGCGTAATTTTAGAACCACTGAGGAAGGTGCTGGAATGACTAAAAAAGGAGTTTCTGAATACAAAAAAAAGAATCCAGGAAGTAAATTAAAAACAGCTGTAACAGGCGATGTAAAACCTGGTAGTAAAGCTGCTGGTCGTAGAAAGTCTTTTTGTGCTAGATCAAAAGGTTGGACTGGCGAAAGAGGTAAAGCCGCTAGAGCAAGATGGAAATGTTAAAAAAATAATTATGGAAAACAATAAACCCCCTAGAAAAAGTCTTAAAAGAAGACGTAAAGCTATAAGAGCATTTAAAAAAGGTTATAAAGATCTTGGTAAAGTAAAATCAGGTGAATATGATAGAGAAAAAAGAGAGTTCTTTTTTAATGGTAAAGACGTGTCATTAATGCCAACCAATGACGCTGATGTGCCAATAACAAAAGGTATTAAAAAAAGAAATCAAGGTCAAAACTTTAGATAGATGGATGACAACAGGAAAGAAGTTAGAAGAGAAAATAAACAAGTTAGAAGTCTTAAAAGATTAAGAACTTTAAAATCTAAAGGCAAAACAGGAACTAATAGATATAAAAAACTTCGTGAAAAAGTTTATAACCCTTTTCCAGATAAACAAAAATAAGGAACAATAAAAATAATGGGCACCATACCCAAAGTTCCTGTAACCAAAAAAGGGGAGGTCA
>TARA_R110000737_G_scaffold352788_1_pt1 | contig 26519 bp, 17 predicted proteins | sample TARA_R110000737 | Tara Oceans TARA_R110000737 (sample SAMEA4398027) | marine metagenome | biome: Polar Biome; feature: [SRF] surface water layer (ENVO:00010504); material: water (ENVO:00002006), including particulate matter (ENVO:01000060) such as... | depth 5 m | reverse complement strand
GGTCGCAATTGCCAAAGAGGAAGGAAAATATGAACCGGTTTCACTTCACCCATTTATAGATCCAAATATTTGCATAGGTAGCGGTGCATGTATTCGCGCATGTCCTGAGAAGGATATTCTAGGCATTGTGGACGGAAAAGCAACGGTTATTAATGCTTCCAACTGCATTGGACATGGAGCCTGTTTTCTTGCCTGTCCTGTAGATGCTATAAGCTTGCGAATTGGCACGGAAAAAAGAGGTGTTGACTTACCGCACGTCAAACCGTCATACGAAACCGACATGGATGGGATTTTCATTGCTGGTGAATTAGGCGGTATGGGGTTAATAAAAAATAGTACCGAACAAGGCGTTCAAGCTGTTGAAAATATTATTAAACAAAGAAAAACAGAAAATTCAACTGGATTAGATTTAGTAATCATAGGCGCTGGTCCAGCCGGAATTGCAGCTTCTCTGTCTGCAAAAAAACATGGCTTAAAATTCAAAACTTTAGAACAAGACTCATTGGGCGGAACAGTTTTCACCTTCCCAAGGATGAAAGTTGTTATGACCAAACCAATGGATTTACCTTTGGTGGGTAAAATGAAATTGGTCAACACGAGCAAACAAGAATTGTTAGATATATGGACAAGTGCCTTGACTAAAAACAATATCACAATTCAAGAAAACACCAAGGTTGAAAAAATCACTTCGATTGAAAATGGTTTTGAATTGACTTTAAAAGATGGTTCAATAATCGAAACTGACCAAGTATTAATTGCCATTGGCAGACGAGGAACCCCAAGAAAATTAGGTGTCAAAGGTGAAGAATTGAGTAAAGTTGCTTATCGATTATTGGAACCAGAATTAATCACTCAACAAAAAATAATGGTTGTTGGTGGCGGAGATTCGGCTATTGAATCGGCACTTTTATTGGTCGACCACAATGAAGTTCACCTTTCCTATCGAAAAGAAAATTTCGCTAGAATTAAAAAGCAAAACGAAATAAATTTAGAAGCTGCAATTAAACAAGGAAAACTTAAGGTTTGGTTGAATTCTAATTTGACAGAAATTGATGAAAATAACGTTACCTTGTCACAAACAGAAACTGGTGAACATTCGATTGAAAATGACCGAGTATTCATTTTTGCTGGTGGAGAATTACCTACAGAGTTTTTGAAAAATGCGGGTATTTCCGTAGAAAAAAGTTTTGGGAAAACTGTGAAAAAACATTAATCGTGAAAAAAAATATCTTCTTCTTGGTTTGTGTTTTTATTGTTCAACATTCAGTTTTGAGTCAATTTTCTCCAGGGAAATTAATGAAAGCGCATTCAAAACTGGAGGGATCTAGCAATTGTACGAAATGTCATGACCTCGGCAATAAGGTCACCGACAAAAAATGTCTTGATTGCCATAAAGAAATTAGAACCCTTATATATCAGAAAAGAGGTTATCATGCGAATTCTGCTGTAAAAAGTAAGTCCTGTATTTCATGTCACAGCGACCATCACGGTTATGAATTTGATGCGATTCGTTTTGATGAAAAAAACTTCGATCACAACAAAACAGGATACGAATTAGAAGGAAAACACAAATATACTGACTGCAGAGAATGTCACAAATCCTCAAATATATCCGACTCCAAAATTAAAAAACGATATAAGACCTACTTGGGCCTTCAGTCAAAATGTACTTCATGTCATACAGATTATCACCAAGGAACCTTGAGTCAGACCTGTACAAAATGCCATACCATGTATGACTTTAAAAAAGCTTCCAATTTTGATCACAACAAAACAAAATACCCACTGAAAGGAGCGCATTCAAAAGTAGATTGTAAAGAATGTCATGCAAAAACAACTCGTAACAATAAGGAATTTCAGGTATTCGCTGGTGTAAAACATGCAAACTGTACAAATTGCCATAAAGATCAACACAATGGACAATTTGGAACGAATTGTACGAAATGTCACAACAATGAAAGTTGGACTTCTTTTTCTTCAGGAAGCGGTTTTGATCACGATGTAACGCGCTTTCCGTTAAGAGGAAAACATGTTAGTGTGGCATGTGACAAATGTCACAAGAATGGCGACTTTTCTCAAAAAATAAACTTCACAAATTGCGTTGATTGTCACACCGACCACCATGATGGGGCAATGAAACTACCAACTGAGAAAATAACGGATTGTAAACGCTGCCATAATGTTAATAGTTGGAAAAATTTAATTGTTGGTAACGATTTTGATCATGATAAAACTGATTTCCCACTTGTTGGAAGACATGTTGGTGTTTCTTGTGTGAAATGTCATAAATCGGGAGATTTGAAAAAAGCAGTAAACTTTTCCAACTGCGCAGATTGCCATGACGATTATCACGATGGGGAATTGAAATTAGCAACTGAAACAGTCACTGATTGTAAAAGATGTCACACCGTTGAAAAAGCATTTACGTCTAGCTCATTCAGTTTCGTGGATCACGAGAAATCGAAGTTTCCTTTGAAAGGCGCACATGTTGCCACTCCGTGTTTTAGTTGTCACAAAAAAACAAACGACAAACGATGGAATTTTAAATTCACTTCACAAAAATGTGTTGAATGTCATGATGACATCCATAAAAACACAATTTCCGAGAAATTTTATCCAGACCAAAAGTGCCAGTCGTGCCATAACGAAAATGGCTGGAGTGATATCAAATTTGATCACAGTGCCACTAATTTCAAATTATTAGGAAAGCATCAAACCGTAAGTTGTCGTGAATGTCATTTTGAAAAAAATAGTTCGAATTCCAACGTAACCAAACAGGTATTCGTTGGTTTAAATAAGGAGTGTGTGTCATGTCATCAAAATTTCCATGGCGACCAATTCGAAATAAATGGAGAAACGGATTGTAAAAGATGTCATAATTCTGATTTAGATTGGAAAATTCTTACCTTTAATCATGACAATACGAATTTCTCTCTCTCAGGTGCACATGAGAAAGTAGCTTGTTCGGAATGTCACAAACCATCCGTTCAAAGTGATGGAAAAACAATGGTGCGTTACAAAATAAAAAATTACCAATGCATAGACTGTCATTATTAAGTGTTTTTTTACTTAGCACATTTTTTGTATTTGCTAAGAAAAATCCACATGGCCCAAATTTCAAAATAGATTGCAATGAATGCCACAGCTCTAAAAGTGGATGGGGAGTTATTTTATCTGAAATTACATTTGACCACAATACGACTAAGTTCGATTTAGACGGACAACACAAAAAAACGGATTGTAAAAAATGTCATATAGATTTAACATTCAAATTACCGAAGAACAATTGTATCAATTGCCATAGCGATGTTCATCAAATGACCGTTGGAAACGATTGCGTTCGTTGTCACAACTCCGACAATTGGTTAATAAATGACATCAATCCTTTACACGAGCAAAATGGATTTCCTTTAGAAGGTAGGCACATAACGGTTTCTTGCATTGAATGTCACAAATCATCCAATACATTGACGTTCACAAGACTTGGAACGGAATGTGTTGATTGTCACCGTGGCGATTATATGGCGACAAATAATCCGAATCACTTATCGTCTGGATTCAGCCTAGATTGCAGAGAATGTCATGAACCATTTTCAACAAGTTGGGTAGGCCAATTTGAACATGGATTCTTCCCTTTAGAGAAGGGTCATGATAATGTAGCTTGTGCTGCTTGTCATAAAAGTCCTGTTTATTCTCAAATTTCATCTGAATGTGTATCGTGCCACCTCAATGATTTCAATAATGCCTCAAGCCCAAATCACCTTACCTCCGGATTCCCGACAGACTGTAAATTGTGTCACACAACGGATATCGGTTGGTCACCTGCGTCCTTTGGCGATCATGATGGCCAATATTTCCCTATTTATTCAGGCAAACATGATAATGAATGGAACTCATGTGTAGAGTGCCATACCGATCCGAATAACTTCTCGACTTTTAACTGTCTTCAGTGCCACGAACATGACAATCCGTCTTCTCTTGCGAATGATCATAGTGGTGTGAGTGGATACTCATACAATAGCGCCGCTTGTTATAGCTGCCATCCTGATGGTAAAAAATAAATGAAACGTCCTCAAGTATATAACATACTTTTTCTCTTCGTACTTTTTGGAACACTCGTTTCAAACGTTGTCTTGGCGCAACAAAAAATTCTAAACGAGAAAGGCTTTGTAAATTACATTTCAAATGATAATTATTATTTGCGTTTTGACAATACCGAAAACATCAATGTTGGAGATACTATCTATCTTAAAAACAATGGGAGTAAGATTAACTCCTCTAATTTTTCAGAAAAAGACTACATCCCAACCTTTGTTGTACAATATAAATCCTCTACCTCTATTCTAAGTGCATTAATAGTTGATGAAAAACCTCCACAAAAAACGGAGGTATTCAGTTTCCAAACACCAAAAAAAGAAAAAGAACTTCAAGAAGCCTTATCCGAAGAAAAAGAGATAGCTGCGATAAAGAATGACAGCACGGTTAATTCCAAAGAAGAAAAAACCGATTCTGAAATAAGCGTTGAAAAAAAAGAACATTTGTATGGGCGATTTACCATTTCAGATGATAATATTATTTCAACAGAAAACTCGAGTTTGTCACGTTTAGGAGTGCGACTGAATCTAGGTGTTAAGAATATTGCTAATAGTCGGTTCTCTTTTGATTCTTATATAAGCTATCAACATTATTTCAGAAGTAAAAACCCTCGAAATGCACCAAATCATTTTTTAGGACTTTACTCATTGGCTTTGAGTTACAGTGGACCAAAGCAATTCACGGCTAGCCTTGGAAGATCAATTAACCCAAAAATGTCGTCTTTAGGTGTTACTGATGGTATCCAAATGGAAAAACAGATTAAAAAATTCTATTTTGGAACTATTACAGGTTTTCGTCCAAAGTTTAGTAACTACATGATGGACTTCAATTTATTCCAATTAGGTGCATATGCCGGATTTGAGCATGTTGCTACACTAATTCAATCACAGACTACCGTTGGCTATTTTGATCAACAAAATAGCTGGAAAACCGATCGACGCTTTCTAGGTTTTCAGCACTCCACCACTTTGCGAAACAATCTGACATTTTTCACTTCTGCAGAAATGGATCTTTTTGAACGAACTTCAGCTAATCAAGAAAGAAATAAGCTCCAATTCACTTCATTGTATCTATCCTTAAATTACAGAGTAACTAAAAAACTTTCGCTCTTTGGCTCTTATGACAACCGCAGAAATATTATCTATTACCAAACCTATTTTGATTTAATAGATGAAATGAATGCAAACCAAATTAATCGTCAAGGTGTTCGATTTAGAGTCAATTATAAGCTTACCAAAACAATTTCCATTTCGGGTTCATACAATACTCGATTGAATCCTTCAGATAGAACTTTCATGAACCTACAAGGTGGAGTATATTTCAGAAAAATACCAGGAATTGGAGGTTCATTCAATTACAACTTGAATCGAAATGTTACGAGCTATATGAACAGCAATATTCACAGTATTCGCTACAGCCGCACCTTGACTAAAATTGATGTAAATTTTGCCCTTTACGCGCGCATTTTGAAATACAAATACACAAATTTGAATTTAGAGAATCCATTTCAAACCCACAGCGGACTTGAGCTTTCAAAGTCATTTAAGAATAATTTCAACCTCGGTTTCAATTTTGAATATTACAAACAAAAATTCCACAATACTTTTCGCTTCAATGTGCGACTTTCAAAAACGATAAAATAATGAAAACAAATCTCTTGATTGCAATTTCTGCCCTGCTCCTTTTTTCATGTGGAAATGAGTTAAAACCTGTAGAAAAAAAAGCCAATAACTCGTCTTCATTTTTTGACCAGTCTATAGATAATGATGGTGTTAGCAACGAAAGAACAAATGTGAAACTAATTGAGATACTTCAAGGAGAACGTTACTCTTATCTGAAAGTTTCTGATGGGAAAAACGAATATTGGATTTCAACCATTAAAGAAGAATACGATTTAACTGAGGAATATTTTTATACAGAATCAATTCATAAAACAGATTTTTTTAGCACTGAATTCAACCGCAATTTTGATGATTTCTACCTTGTTTCTGATTTGCAACCTTTGCACAATCATACCAATGACGCGCATAATAGCGAATCACAAGAAGAAATAATAATAAAACCAGGAGAAACGAATAGACCTGGTTCAATTAAAATTTCAGACTTGATTAAGAATAGTAAAAAATACGTAGGACAAGAAATTCAAGTCACTGGCAAAGTGGTGAAAGTCAATGCGAATATTATGGATAGACATTGGATTCACCTAAAAGATGGCAGCTATGATGATTATGATTTCGTTTTGACAACAAAAACAGTTGTTCCTATCGGTCATCTTGTTACGTTCAAAGGAACTTTTAATAAAGATGTCGATTTTGGGTCAGGATATCGATTCGAATATATCATGGAGAAGGCGACAATCGTACAATAAATAAAAGAAATGAAGTTAAAAATCAACCAGATTGTGCGTGCATTGCTTAATGTTAGAGCGGCGGCATTATACATGTTTATCTTCGCCTTCTCTATTGGATTGGCAACTTTCATAGAAAACGATTTTGGCACCGACGCTGCACAAAAACATATTTACACGGCATTGTGGTTTGAAATTTTGCTGATACTATTCTCATTGGCAATAGCCTATAACATCAAAACGTATCAATTCGTTCAACGTAAAAAATGGTCAAATCTGACTTTTCATTTGGCCATCATCGTTATAATACTTGGTGCTGGGGTTACGCGTTATTTTGGATACGAAGGCGTTATGCCAATACGTAAAGGTCAATCCTCTAATGTTTTTCTTTCTTCAAATGCGTTCTTAAACATCTCTATTTTAAAAGACGGACAAGAATACCAAGTAAATGAGCCTGTTCTATTTAGTTCTCTGGGTAAAAATTCATTTGATAAAGAATATACGATAGGAAACTCGACTATAGGTTTTGAATTGGTCGATTTTATTCCAAATCCAGAAGAAATCGTCAATTCAGACAAGAATGGTTTGCCCGCATTGAACCTAGTCATTGGAACCTCTTCAGGACGAAAAGAATTTGTGATTAAAAAAGGAGAGCAAAAATCCTTCGAGGGCCAAATCTTTAATTTCACCAACTCACCTTCATCAGGCTCTGTAAATATTTCTTTTCTCAAGGATTCTTTTTACATCAGTTCTGAGGTTCCCATGACACAGATGGAAATGGCGACACAAGAGAACAATGCTCTTGATGCGAACCAAAAATATCCTTTAAAAACGAGATCCTTGTATCAAAGTGAAAATCATCAGTTCGTTGTATCATCAACGTTTTTCGCAGGTGAATCAGAATTAATTTCGAAGAAAAGGAAAATTGATAATAGTTCCACAGTTGCTTTAAAATTGGCTGTAACTATTGATCAAGACAAACAAACTAAAATTATTGAGGGACAAAAAGGAAACGAAGGATTACCTGTTGATTTTGAAAGTAATAATACACAAGTAAGAGTCTCGTATGGATCGAAACTATTGAATCTTCCTTTTCAATTAAAGCTGAATTATTTCAAAATGACTCGCTACCCTGGAACGAATAGTCCTGAATCCTTTTTGAGCAATGTTACCCTTATTGATCCTGAAAAAGGAATTAAGTCTGTAGAGAATATTTTTATGAACCATATTTTGGACCATCGTGGCTACCGCTTTTTTCAATCGTCGTATGACCAAGACGAAGAGGGAACCTATTTAAGTGTAAATCATGACTTTATCGGTACATGGATTTCATATATAGGATATATTTTACTTGCTCTTGGAATGTTATTTGCACTTTTTGATAAATCAAGCCGGTTTTCAGAAATCAGAAGAAACTTAAAAAAAATAAGTGCCACAAGTGCCTTGTTGTTATTTTTTGCGATTCTTAACTCAAATAGCGCTTTTTCAAATACTGAATTAAAGCCAATATTGCATGTAGTTTCTAAAGAACATGCTTCAAGCTTCAGCCGACTTCAAGTTCAGGACATTCGAGGGAGAATGAAGCCGATACATACTTTGACTAGAGAAGTCATGCGGAAATTGCACGGAAGCGAAACGTATGAAGGTTATAATGCCGATCAAATAGTTTTAAGTATCTATGTAAATAACCCTGAATGGGTAAATTTAAATTTTATCAAAATTGGCGATAACGAGGAATTAAAGACTAAAATTGGAGTCAAAGGAAAATACGCAGCCTACTCCAATTTTTTCGATTCAAAAGGAGAATACAAACTAGCTGAAGAAATTCAAAAAATTAATCTTAAACCGGAAAAAGATCGTTCGGTTTATGATAAACTAGCATTAATCGTTGATGAAAGAGTCAATATTATGAATATGGCGCTATCAGGACTTATATTCAAAATAGTACCTGTCGAAGGAGATAAAAACAATACTTGGGTTTCAAACCACACTCATGGAGAAGAAGTTCACAGTCCTATAGCCGATCAATTTTTCGAAAAATACTCACATGAATTGAATCATGCGATTTTCGAGGGAAATTATTCATTGGCAAATTCCTTGGTCGCTGATTTGAGCGATTTTCAAAAGAAGGTAAGTCAAGACATCATGCTAACTGACAGACAGATGAGTGTTGAGATTTTATTGAATAATAGCAGGATTTTTAATCGATTGGCTTTCATTTACATACTCTTTGGAATCGGATTTTTAGCCTTGATGTTTTTACAAATATTTGCTCCAAAGGTTCAAACGAATAAATTGTTTAAAATCTTTAAGATTTTACTGTTTCTATTCTTTGCTTTTCACACTTTGGCACTTTTAGCACGCTGGTATGTGTCTGGTCACGCACCTTGGAGTAATGGTTATGAATCAATGATTTATATAGCATGGACAACGACGCTTGCTGGGATTATTTTTACGAGAAAAACTCTTGGTGGATTAGCAGCCACAAACATTTTGGCTGGTGTTTTATTGCTGATTGCTTTGCTTAGTTATATGAATCCCGAAATAACACCATTAGTTCCTGTCCTTAACTCATATTGGTTAACAATACACGTATCCATGGAAGCCGGAAGTTACGGTTTCTTGATGCTAGGAGCAGTAATAGGTATTATAAATTTATTGATTATTGCATTGATTAATTCATCCAACAAGGAACGGTCAATGAAAATCGTTAAGGAGCTTTCTTTGGTTAGCGAAATGACCTTGATTGGAGGATTATTCATGCTAAGCGTCGGAACATTTCTTGGTGGTGTTTGGGCCAATGAATCTTGGGGAAGGTACTGGGGATGGGACGCAAAAGAAACTTGGGCACTAGTTTCTATTTTGGTTTATGCAATAATATTGCACGTTCGCTTGATACCAAAATTAAATGGATTGGTATTATTTAACTTCCTGACAATATTCGGTTTGGCATCAGTAATTATGACGTATTACGGTGTAAACTACTACCTGTCGGGCTTACATTCTTATGCAACTGGCGATCCACTCCCAATTCCTTCTTGGGTTTATATCTCAATTTCTCTTTTAATTGTGTTGGCAGTGTTTGCCTTCTTTAAAAAGAATAAATTCAAAATTACGTAAGTAGAATAAGTGCTTTTTGCGATATTATTGTTCTAATTTTAATCTTGAATTGACTAAAACTCTGTCAATTCATTAGAATTCTGAGTAAAAAAGATTTCAGAATTTAAATCGCGAAAATGCAAGCCTGGGAAATAAAACAAAGCAATTTGCTGATAAGTATATCCGTATTTCGCCATTTTCATTGCCCCTTCTTGGCACAACCCAACTCCGTGGCCAAATCCTCTTCCTTCTAAAACAACGTAATCACCTTCTTCGTGGCAACTGAAATAAGTAGATTTTAAATGGAATTTCATACGCAAATCGCGCAATGGAATACCTAAAGCTGGAGAAACATAAAATGCCAATCTATCTTTTTGATTAAAATTGTATAATTGTTCTGCGTATTCTGGATCGCCTATTGGATAATTGAATTCGTTGACCAAATAGCTTCTCCATTCATACTTTGGAATTTTCTTTGTCCAAGTTGCTTGTTTCGTATATATGCAAAATGTGTCCTTGAAAGTACTTAAATAGGGAACTGACTTGTTCCAAACATATTCTGGCAAACAGGATTGTCCACCGCAATTGGCATGGAAATAAGCATCAACATTATTTTGATGATCGTCAACCATTATTATTCCCGACGTTTCAATTACTGCTGAATCAATTTTTGGGGTAAAACGCAGCATACTGTGGTAAGCTTGACAATGCACGCCATCACATAATTCAAAACCTTCTTCCGCGTGTTTGGCTTGATACTTTCGAGCGTACGTTCTACTCATAACCGCTTGAACTTTGTAATACTCTAATTCTTTTCGACCGCCTCCTTCTGATTCCACAACGCCTGCTAAATAGTTATCCATATCAACTAAATTCAAGATGCGTAAATCGCCAGGCATTGCAGTTATTTCAAAATCGTCCTTGTATTTTCTAAGTTTTACAGATGGAATCTTAGTATTAAGCGTTATAGAGCTATTTGGCTTGTTTTGAATTAAAAACACTTTCGAAAAAGTTCCTAATGTGGTGGCGCCTTTTTTTAATTCCAGCCTTCCAGAAGAAGTGTAGGTTAAATCGACAAATTCGTTAGGTAAAACGGATCCAAAATGTGTGGAATCGCCGTAAATAGAATAAGATCCATCATTGTAGGAAAACAAAATCTTCTTAACAGAATAACTTCGCAATACTCCAATACGCATTTGTTGAGCATCAACAGGGTGCAGAACAAACATTACAAGAAAGAGTAAGACTAATCTCACGATACAAAAATTTCATTTGTGATTATCCGATCTTAAAGTGATGAAAGTATGGCAGCAGCAACATCGCGACTAGCTCCACCTCCACCCAATCGGGAAATCAGTTCTTTGTATTTCAACGAAATTCTATTTCTTTTGTTACCGTTTGGCAAAATTTCTTTCAATTCCTTTAAGATGTCTTTCGCATTGCACTCATTTTGAATGAGTTCCCTGACGACCTCTTCATCCATTATTAAGTTAACCAAAGAGATAAACTTGATGTTAATCAGTCGTTTGGCGATTTGGTAAGAAATAGGATTGGCCTTATAACAAACCACTTGAGGTATTTCTAACAGTGCAGTCTCCAAAGTAGCTGTTCCAGAGGTAACTAGTGCAGCTGTTGATTGATTTAAAAGATTATACGTTTGTCCAAAGACAATCGCTGCATCATCAAACTTCTTACATATTGACGTATAGAAATCTTCTTCTAATGAAGGAGCTCCAGCAATTATAAATTGGTATTCTGGAAAGTTTTTACACGCTTCTAGCATCAGCGGAAGTTTAACGCTAATTTCTTGTTTACGGCTTCCAGGAAGAATGGCAATAATAGGTTTGTCAAGGAGATTATATTCTTTGTAGAATTCATCTTTGCTTTTCGCTATTGCCTTAAATTTTTCAACTTCATCCAACAATGGATGACCTAGATATTCAACTTGGAAATCGTGCTTTTTGTAAAAATCTTTTTCAAATGGAAGAATAACGAACATCTCATCCACACAAGCTTTGATTTTCTTAACTCGATTTTCTTTCCACGCCCAAACTTGAGGAGAAATGTAATAGTACACTTTTATTCCTTGTTTCTTCGCCCATTGAGCAATCCGAAGATTAAATCCTGGATAGTCAATTAGTACAAGTGCATCTGGCTTAAACTTCGAAATATCTTCTTTACAAAATCGTAAGTTGGAAGCAATTGTTCTGAGATTCGTGATAACCTCCCAAAAACCCATAAATGCCAGGTCCTTGATGTGTTTAGCTGGTGCTTGACCAGTTAGTTTCGCCATTCTATCACCTCCCCAAAATCGCACATCGAGATTAGAAGATTGACTCAGCAATTCTTCAAGCAAATTGCTTCCATGCAAATCACCTGATGCCTCGCCAGCTATGATATAAAGCTTTTTACCCATTCCTTAAAAGAATAGAAAATATACGACAATTGGCAAATAAACCAAAGTACCGACGATTACGCCTGCCGCAAAATGATATTTTTCCTTATTGATAAAATAATAGAACAGACCGAGATTAGAAACAATCGCAAGCGTAATCATCTTGCTCATTACGCCATTATTGTTCCAGAATTTATACCAAAGTTGTTGAAAATAAAATCCTTGTGCCCAAGAAACAATGGCAATTATAATTGGCAAGAATACTATCGGTAATAAAAGACCGACAATTAAACCAAGTGTATGATTTATGTTCCAGTTTCTTAAATTCATAATTTCCAAGTTTTTAATTCATCAAGAGCCGAATAGGCAGTTAAATCAAAATGAGTTGGCACAACACTTACGTAGCCATTTCCCATTGCATATAAATCCGTATCATCATCGTTGGATTGACATTCAAAATTACCTGTTAACCAGTAATATGGTCTACCGAACTGATCTTTTCTTTTATCAAAGCGATCCTCCCAAAATGCATGTGCTTGCTTACAAACTCGAATTCCTTTTATCTCGTCTATTGTTCCTTTAGGAATATTGACGTTTAAACAAAGATGATCGGGTAAACCCTTCTCAAGCACAACTTTTATAATTTTCTTTGCTATTTCTTTGGTTGCAGAAAAATCAGCGTCGGCATCAAAATCTTTTAGGGAAAAACCTATTGAAGGTATGTTTTCCATTGCTCCTTCCACTGCTGCAGACATCGTTCCAGAATACAAAACATTTGACGAAGTATTTTCTCCATGGTTTATGCCACTAAGCAATAAATCTGGCTTTCGATGCATAACTTCATATACGCCGAGCTTCACACAATCAACCGGAGTTCCTGAACAAGAAAAAGCTTGATGTTTTTCAAATAAGATTGACGGTTCCAAACGCAAGGGATTTGAAATTGTTATCGCATGTCCCATCCCCGACTGAGGTTTGTCTGGTGCGATTATCACTATATCTCCAAACTCTTCGGCGGCTTCAACTAACGCTCGAATTCCTTTTGCTGAAATTCCGTCGTCGTTGGTAATAAAAATAAGGGGCTTATTCACTTTTTGTGTTATCGGTTTTCTAAAGAATAACGAAAGTAAAGATTATTCGTCACATGTAATTTCAAATGTTGACAAAACCGTTAATAATCTATTGATAAAATCATTAATTCCCCCCAAAAAGGTCGTATTTTTGAAAAGAACAAAAAAGCATATGACAGGCGAAGAATTAATCAATGATTTGAAAAAACTTACTAGCGAGAATCTAGTATTGATTGAGAAAAAAATCAAACACTTGTCTGAGGAACAATTGATTTGGAAACCAGCAGCTGAAAGTTGGTCGCTGAATGAAATTTTTGCTCACTTAAACGTATATGCACGGTTTTATCATAATGCATTCAAATCAAAAATTGAAAATACCAAGTATAGGAAACCCACACAAAGTTTTACTTCCTCTCCCCTTGGCAAAGCTGCATGGAAAAGCATGAAATTGGGAAATGCTAAGAATGTGAAAAGGAAATTTAGAGCACTTGGCTCCTACAATCCTAGCACAACTCCGTCACTACTTACTGGTAACGATTTCAATTTATTTCTTGAAAGTCAAAATGAGTTATTAGAAATTTTGGAAAATGCTAAAGCTATCAATATCCGAAAAGCCAAAGCGCCAATTTCTCTATCAAAAATTATCAAATTTAAAATGGGTGATGCCTTCTATTTTGTAGTCTATCATAACGAAAGACATATTCAGCAGGCATTAAACGTTATAAACAACAGTAAATTTCCAAAAAAATAATGTCAAGCGAATATGCTTTTTGTTCAGTTAGCATTTCTCCATTAAGAGAATCCCCTGCCGACAGTAGTGAAATGGTAAGCCAATTCATCTTTGGTGAAATCATGGAAATACTCGAAACAAAAAATCAATGGCGTAAGGTTAAATCTTTGTCAGATAGTTATTTAGGCTGGTTGGATGAAAAATGTATCACGAAATTAAACGACGAAGAGGTGCGCGATTGGAAGTCAAGTCAAATCCTTTTGTTCAATGCAACAATGGTTTTAGAATCTGATGAAGGCCCTATTCACTTGACCAAAGGAGCATTTGTTTCTAAATCTGATGATGAATTTAGAATTGGAGAAAAAGAATTTAAAATAGCCCAAGAAAAATCGAGTATCCCTTTAGAAATTGCTGAAATTGCTAAATCATACCTTAACGCGCCTTATCTCTGGGGAGGGAAAACATTGTTTGGAATAGACTGTTCAGGATTTAGTCAAATGGTATACCGTTTTAAAGGAATTTCAATACCCAGAGACGCTGACTTGCAGGCAAAAGTAGGAGAAGAAATTTCTTTTTCACTGAAGCAGGAAGGTGATTTGGCATTTTTCATTAATTCTAAAGGAAAAATTCATCATGTAGGAATAGTTCTATCAGACAATAAAATTATCCACGCACATGGTTGGCTAAGAATTGATGAACTGGATGAAAAAGGTATTTTAGGCAGGTCTAACGAGAAATACAGTCATAATCTGGCCTTAATTAAAAGACATGTCTAGTCCTTTGAGCCAAGAAAACCATTGAAAGAAACTATATTTGTAAAAAATAAATTATGAAAATACTCATCACCGGGGGAGCTGGATTTATTGGAAGCCACTTAACCGATCGTTTGGTTGCTGACGGCCACGAAATTACAGTGCTTGATTCCCTTTTGAGAGGTAATAAACTAGCGAAAGACACTTTTGAAAAAATTGAATTTATCAAAGGTGATGTTAGAGATTTAGATTTAGTCGTTAAAGCATCAAAAAATTGTGATATAATATTCCACATGGCTGCCGTACTAGGTGTTGACATAGTTGCCGACAACCCTGTGGAAACAATGGATGTAGAAATCATAGGCACACGAAATGTGGTTACTGCTGCAGAAATGAATAATGTCAAAAAAGTAATGTACGCAAGTACCAGCGGCATATACGGCCATTCTATTTTCGAGAAATCTCTATCTGAAGAGGTTTTGGTTGATCCACGAACGAGCTATGCAATGGCAAAGCGTTACAATGAAATTTATTTAGCATCTCATCACCAAGAAAAAGGGTTGAATACAATTTCGCTCCGTTTTTTCAATATCTATGGTACTCGTCAAGATAACCGAATGGTTGTACCGCTTTTCTTTGAACAGGCCTTGGAAAAAATGCCAATTTCTGTTTTTGGAACTGGAGAGCAAACTAGAGATTTCACCTATATTGATGATACAGTCGAAGCTTGTGTTCGCGCAATGAAATTAGACGGTTGCGAAATCATAAACATAGCCAACGAAAAAGAATACAATATTAAAACGGTTGCGGAAATGATAAAGGAAGTTACTAATTCTACTTCTGAAATTAAATACATTGAAGCGCCAAAAAAACGTTACGACTACGAAGTAGGACGAAGAATTGGTAACTCTATGAAATTGGAGAAACTGACTGGCTACAAACCCAAAACTACTTTAGAAGATGGGTTAAAAAAAATATTCAATATTCAATACACAAAACACCTTTAGAATTCTTATCATGAAGAGAGACGACCAAATTTTTGATTTAATTGAAGCCGAGAAACATAGACAATTAAATGGACTAGAGTTAATTGCATCTGAAAACTTTGTAAGCGAAGCGGTGATGGAAGCTTCGGGTAGTGTATTGACAAACAAATATGCTGAAGGTTTACCTGGAAAAAGATATTACGGCGGTTGCGAAATAGTTGATCAAGTTGAACAATTAGCTATCGACAGACTTTGTAAATTATTTGGCGCAACTTGGGCAAACGTTCAGCCCCATTCTGGATCACAAGCAAATGCTGCTGTATTCTTAGCATGTTTGCAACCTGGCGATAAAATATTAGGATTTGATCTTTCTCATGGAGGACATTTAACCCATGGTTCTCCAGTAAATTTTTCTGGAAGGCTATATGAACCGCATTTTTATGGGGTGAGCAAAGAAACCGGTTACGTTGATTACGACCAAATGGAAAGTCAAGCGAAATTGGTTCAACCAAAAATGATTATTTGCGGAGCATCTGCCTATAGCCGTGATTGGGATTATGAGCGAATTCGTAAAATTGCTGACGAAATTGGTGCACTGATATTAGCGGACATTTCTCACCCAGCAGGACTAATTGCTGCTGGAATTCTAAAAGATCCACTTGAGCATTGTCACATTGTAACTTCTACTACACACAAAACTCTTCGTGGACCTCGCGGTGGAATAATTATGATGCGAAATAACTTTGAAAATCCATTTGGTTTGAAATGGAACAATGGAAACTTGAAATCAATGGGCGCTTTGCTTGACGCGGCTGTTTTTCCAGGAACACAAGGTGGACCATTGGAACATGTTATAGCAGCAAAGGCTGTTGCGTTCGGAGAAGCTTTAACGGATGAATACAAGACCTATATGAAACGTGTCGTAGCAAACGCTCGTGAAATGGCTGGTGAGTTCGTAAAACGAGGATATGGCGTTATTTCTAAGGGAACTGACAATCATTCCATGTTGATTGACTTGCGTTCAAAAGGCGTTACGGGAAAAGATGCTGAAAACAGATTGGTTTTGGCAGATATCACTGTAAACAAGAACATGGTTCCATTTGATACTGAATCACCTTTTGTGACTTCAGGTATTCGTGTTGGAACACCGGCAATGACTACAAGAGGTGTTGAACCGCATGAAATAGCCAAATTTGTAGAATTAATTGATAGAGTTTTATCAGACATAAACAACGATGCGGTAATTGCTGAGGTAAAGAAAGAGGTGAACAGTTTGATGGGACACAGACCGCTATTTAAATCTTAAAGTTCTGTGAATCCGATTAGGATCTACAGATAAGTTGACAGCTTTTATGTTTGGTTTGTATCTGTTTTTTCAATTTTTATAATTGGAATACATCTTTACCCCCTTTTAATTGACAAATTAGCTGTTGGAGTTGAATTTTACAGTTCCTTTGTTATCTGTTCTTTAATCGTGATTTTGTTGATTTCATTACCAAAGCTTACTTATTTCGAATTTGGAAAAAAGGAACTTACGTGCAAAACACTATTTTTCATTTCAACTAAAATTCCTTACAAGACGATTAAAAAATTGGAAAGAACCAAGTCGCTTCATGCTGGATTAAAATATAACACAGCGTTGCATGGTTTGATCTTAAGCTACAATAAATATGACGATGTACTAATAGGTCCGTAAGACGAAAAGCTTTTTGTTGCTGAACTTTTAAAACGAAATAACTCTGTGCTTATTGAAATATAAGTGATTACACTCTCATACCTATTACTAGAATATCATCTGTCTGTTCGTAATCACCTTTCCAATCGTTTAAGAACTTAGAAATGATTATTCCTTGCTCAGTCATAGGTAAATGATTGTATTCTTTAAGTAGGTTCAAGAAACGTTTGGACATTAATTTCTTGTTGAGTAATGACCCAAATTGATCTACGTATCCATCCGAAAACATATAAATTGTATCACCTTTTTTCATTTGACGCTCTTCTAAATCAAATTCTTTTGGCGGTGCTCCAACTCCATCCATTCCGCCACCAATAGTAGATTTCGAAGAACGTACTTTTTCAAATTCACCATCTCGGAAAATCCAAATTGGACGTAAGGCGGAGGCCATTTTTAATTGTAAAGTATCCAAATTAATTTCACAAATTGCCATATCCATTCCATCTTTTCCATCTCCAACATCATTATATTGGTGCAAGGTTTTGTTGATTTCATGATCCAGAATGGTCAACATCGAAGCCGGCGAATCAACTTCTTTACGATTCACGATTTCTTTTAATGTAACGAATCCAATTAAACTAATGAATGCGCCAGGAACACCATGTCCAGTGGCATCTGCCGCAGAAACAATTACCCTATTATCAAATTTTTCGAAATAGTAGAAATCACCACTTACCTTATCCTTAGGCTGCATGAAGATGAATGAATCCGGCATTATTTCCCTCAACACGTGCTCATCTGGAAGAAGCGATTTTTGAATTCTAACTCCATAATTAATGCTGTCTTGGGTTTCTTTAAACTGAGCCTTAATTTGATCTTTCTGTTTTTCAATTTCTTTTGTTCGAATCGCAAGTTTATTTTCTAGCTCTGCTTTTTGCCTTTTAAGGGCAAGAGTACGGAAATTAACAACTAACGCAATTAATCCTATTAGGACAGCCATGAAACTTAGCGCAAACCACCATTCTTTCCACATTGGTCTTTTTACGTTAATTTCTGCCAAAGCATACGGTTTAGTCCACTCACCATTTCCGATTCTTGAGCGAACCTCAAAAATGAATTGACCATCCGAAAGACCTGAATATTCGGCATAATTATCCAGTGAAGGACTTGACCATTTATCCTCAGAATTTTTTAATCTAAATTGATAAAATACTTCACCGGGATTTGATAATGAAATTGCTCGGAAAGTAATTCTCAATTTACTTCGTCCTTGTGGCAAAAAGATTCTGTCCGTTTCTTTTAAAAACTTGTCATTTAAGAACACGGATATTACAATAGGTTTGATTTCTTCTGAATTGAATTTATCATGAAACAAAGAGAACTGAACAACTCCTTTGTCCGTGCCGAACCAAATATTATTCTCAACATCAGTGTTGGCCGCATTAAGAATAAATTCCATTTCAATTTTGTTCCTTTTATCGAAACGCTGAACGACCTTTTCATTCATATTTACGCGAGACAATCCCCCGTTATGACCGCACCACAATGTATTTTTCTTATCAAGAGATAATTGATAAATGAAATTAGAAAACAATCCACTTTCCGTATTCAATTGGGTTAGATTGTCATTCATCAAATGAAGCAATCCTTGACCATTTGTAGCCATCCAAATACCTCCCATTCTATCTTCCTCGAATGCCAAAATATCCAACAAACCAAGTGACTGACTAGTTTTTGCCTCTTGTATTTTATTGTCCTTTAAATAAAAAATTCCAGATGAAGCAGTTGCAATAAGTAGTTTACCATCTGTTTTCAAATAAGTCGAATTAATGGTATTATGCGGCATACCATCTTCAGCTGAGAAAAGTCTTTTCTCTCCAGTCACCAAATCCAATTGGAATAAACCGTTTAGAGTGCTGACATACATTTTGTTATTGACAATGTTTAGGTGTCGTATTGATTTGGAAAGATTGTCTTCGGAGAGATAATATTGAAGAAGTTTTCGGTCTCCATGTTTCAAATAATAGATCCCATTATTTCTTGTACCTACATAAAGCGTTTTTGTTCTCTTATCAAAAGCAATCGCTTTTATTTTATCCTTTGGCAATTGTTTGTTGAATTCCCAGAGATAAGTTGTGTCAATTATGGGGTCGATAACAACAATACCGTTCTCCATACCGCAGTATTGCCTATTTTCTCCAGCGATACTATAGACATATGAACCCAACCCATATTTGTCAAGATTGTATTGTACAAGAAAGTTACTATTGAGTTTTATCAATCCTTTACCTAGACTTCCGAACCACATATTTGATTCTCTATCAATAAAAATTTCTGAAATATATTCGCTAGGTAAGCCTTTGGAAACATCCAACTCTGAGCGTCGGTAAAAAGCACTTGTTTGAGAATTCCTTTTTATTTCGAAAACACCCACCCCATATACTGATATCCAAATGGAATTCAGTTTGTCAAAACAGATTGCTTTTATATTTCCATTATCAATCTCTTCGCCAAGCTGAATTTTACGGAGGCCTTTTTCACTATTGTAAGCATAAAGACCGCTATTTCCCGTACCTAAAAATAAATTTCCGATTCCTACACTGACACTTTCGACAGCATCATCATTTACGTTAACGTCTTTAACAACAACCGCCTTGCCATCAATCAATTTGACGAGTTTAAATCCTGACTCATAAGCCACTACAAAATCATTCTTGTAACTTTCAAAGCAAGTATATAAATGTCCTTCTTCTAAATTGTATTTAACCGATTTCTTGTCCTCTTGGATTTCTCTTATTTCACCATTACTGAAAAAGGCGTAAACTTTTTTGTTTTTCTCTATGATAGAAATGACTGGCGAAGTGTTCTCCTTTGTTTTAATCCGAAGAGTCAGTTCTCCATCTACGTATTTATATATCCCACCGCTATTCGACCCTAAGTAGACTGTATTTTTGCTGGTGAGAAGAATTGATTTAAAAAAAGGAGCCTTGATATCTTTTTTATAATCTAGTCGTTTGAAATTAATTCCATCAAATAAATAGGCGCCTTCGCTAGTTGTGAAACAAAGAAATCCCTCTGAATTCTGTTCAATATTATAAATATAAGGATGCTCTATCCCGTTGGATTCATTATATACAGAAAACGAAAATTCTTGGGCCTTAATTGATAAGCTTAAGATGAGGAGAAATAGAAGAAGGAGATTTCTGATCATAAAATCTATTTTTTCGGCTTGACGTTAAATTTCACATTGTAGACCGGAACCCCGCCAATTGGAATGGTATAAAACGGCAGCATTTCGCCATATTGGTTGGTGATGTAAAAAACGACATTGTTGTTTGGAGAATTAGTACCATCTTTCTTATGAAACTGAATATCTAAAGATTTTCCTTTTTCCGCATCATCTATTTTATGGGAACTGCTAGCCCATTTATTATCTCCCGACGCATAAGCATAAGTTCCTTTTTTTGCCACGGATACAATTTTTATTTTCCCATCATCGTCCCAATCGAAATTACTTTGCTTAAGAGAGATTACAGCTTCATCTATATATGGATAGATATGGCTAACTTGAGATGAAGATGCATGCAGTCGGAAACAATATTCAAAAGTAAATGCATTTCCTCCTTCAACAGGTCGGTTGGCATCCGGGGTACTGCTCATGTAATAGCGATATAGATTCCCATCATTTCCTGAAATGCCCTGAGCAATTACCTTAAACACATAACCACCGTATTTCGGCTCTAATTCGCCTTCACTCGGATTAAAAGGTCCAAAAGTATACCAATCGTTATCATATTTACTATCCTCACCGAAAGTTTTCACTTTAAGTAAATTTCCGCTTTTATAATTACCAGTTGGAGAGGTGGAGCGTGCATCTTTATCCGTTATACATCCATAACCACCGTAAACCGAAAAGATTGTTTTTGTATCTGCTCCTCCATTCATTTCATCATTTGTGCCTCCAATATCTGGATCAAAAACCCTTATGTATATCGGCTTAATTTGGGTTTTCGGAATCACAAAAAAGAATACTTGCGTAAAGTCATCATCACCAAAATCGGTACTGGCATTTTTACCAAATGTTACCAAAAAGGGAATGTTTTCTTCAGCAGCTGGAACAGGTTGGGTAAAGCCAAAAAAAGGAAAGACTAATAGTAGTCCCACTATAAATTTATTCAAAGTGCTCATTTTGTGTTTTTTTCTCATTTCCCTTTATTCAACAATAATCAGACCACCCCCAAAAGAGATAATTTAGTTAGATATACGCAAGAAATTCCTGAAGGTTATACTTATGGGATGTTCACTGTTTGGGTTGTGCAAATTCGGAATTCTTCACCACCACGGAAGTATACTCGTCCAACGCTAATCTCATAGACCCCAACCTGAAGGTAGTCGTGGTTAACAGATTCGCCAACAGCAAATTGACCATCACCAAAATCCCAATAGCAAGTTGAACTATCAGAAAGTACATCTTTAATGACTTTGAATTCTAAAGGTATTCCTTTTTTCAAAATTTCAGGAATGACAATCTCTATTTGATCAGGATCTTCAATCGCCAATTCATAAGTGGCCTCATTGATAATCTTTTTATTTGTAACTATATCGTAAATATTAAGCTCCACAATGTAAGTCCCAGAATCCTTAAAACAATGTTCAGCGTTTAAACCTTCATATTCTGTGCCGTCACCCATTGACCATCTATAAATGAAACCTGAAGTATCTCTTAGTTCCGAATTCTCATCGGAAAATTCATAACATCTAACTAAGGGAATTGAGGGAATACAGTCAAATTCAGGAAATCTAGAAGTCAATTCGAATATGTCATCCGATCCATCTCGATTAGAACTAAAGAACAAGTTTTCTTCATAAAAAGAAATGGAAAAATCATCAGCAGCTGAATTTACTTTTGAATGGAGTAATAACGATTTGGTCGCTTTACCGTCCTCAATTGGATTGGAATAAATATCCATCCCCCCTATGCCGTCTTCACGTTTACTCGAAAAGTATAATGTGTTTTTGTTCAAACAAGGAAAACGCTCATTTTCGAGTGTGTTTACATCGCTCCCTAAGTTTTCAAATCGGCTCCAATCCCCTCTTGTCCCAATAGCATAATATATATCTAAACCACCATTGCCACCAGCCATATCTGTTGAAAAAATCAAAGTGTCACCAGTTAAAGACAGGAAGGGATCGGTAAAATTAAATTGCTCCATATTCTTAAAAACCAAAGTTGGATTTGACCATTTTCCTTTGATTTTTTCTGTTTGAAAAAGACCAAAAGTTGTTGCCGTTGGATTCTGTCTGCCTGTAAAAATTATATAATCTCCTTCGTCATTGACTGCAAAAGAACCAATATGATTATAGAATTCGATATCAACCAATTTTGGGGTACTGTATTTGTTCTTTTTTCGAGAACAATAAAAAATGCTGCTGAGGTTACTTCCTTTACTATCTTTTACTTGCAAAGCTTTTGTAACAGCTTTGTTGGTCACGTAAAAAGCACCATCTTCGGTTGGGATAAAATTGTATTCTGAAAGTTTTCTATATGATAAATCTAGCTTTTCAAGGGAAATCATCGATTGCTCTTGCGAAAGAATTGAGAACTGTAAACCAAGAAAAAACCAAAGAAGAATTGTTCTCATTTAAAAATACCTTGGGTTAAAAGTATCTACTTTTTTTCTAAGTTCATATCTAATAATCAATTCATGTGATCCAGAACTTACTCTTATTATGCTTGACAAGGGAAAAGAATAACTATACCCTATGTCAAACTGTGAATTAAATCTATAACCTATTAATCCTACTATTGCGTCTTTATGTCTATAAGAGGCACCTAAACTCACTCTTTCTTTGTAGTAAAATGTTGAATTCAAATCTACTTGATAAACCCCTGCCAAGATAGATTTAAATAACAATGAAGGTTTCCAGACAAAGTCTTCAGTAATATCAACTGTACCCCCAGTCGATAGAATCATTACCATTTCTTTAGATTGCATTTGAAATGCGCTGCTTTTTGTTGCCACATTGGTAAAATCATTTGAAAACAAAGTTGGAGCGGAAAGGCCTAAATAAAACTTCTTCGTATAATAATACAATCCAGCCCCGATATTTGGCAGACTTCTGGTATTTGTGTTATCTTGAAAAGCATCATCTTGAGTAAAGGTTTTAACATCTGAATTTCTTATGTTAAAAAAATTTACACCCGCATTAACGCCAAAAGCAAGTTTTTTGGTGTTTGATATTTTTAAATGATAGGCGTACGACGGTAAAATACTCGTCATATTCCGCACGCCAATTCTATCATTTAAAATATTTATTCCTATCGCATGACGATTATTTAGAGGAGTATGAATGGAAAGAAAGTCGCTCATAGGAGCTCCTTCAAAACCGACCCATTGACTAGAATGAAGTCCAACCATGCTCAAACATTCTCGCGTACCAGTGTAAGCAGGATTAATCACTAAGCCATCCAACATATAAGAATTATACTGAGGATTAAATTGCGCTGCTGCTGGCAACCAAATTAAAACCAAGAAAATTGATATTAATGCTCTCATCGTTTTAATACTAAATAACCCTTATACATTTCTATAGGCGTCAATTCCAAAATGAAAAAGTATGTATCCTCTGGCAAATCTTCTCCAGACGCTAATTTTCCTTCCCAATCATTTTTGTAGTCCTTTGTAGAATAAACTTCATTACCCCATCGATTGAATACTTGTAAACCAATGTTGTCATAAAAAGTAACCCCTCGAATAAAAAACACATCGTTGTTCCCGTCTCCATTCGGCGAAAATCCAGATGGTATGAACAAATCCCTAATCAAAACAGAAACAGTATCAGATTTTTCAGGGCATGTACCGTTGCTTACAGTCCAAACGAAATATGTTTTTCCAGTTAATAAATCTTGTACAAGAGAATGTGGATCATTCGGTGAAACTATGTTTCCACTCGATCCAACCATTTGCCAATAGCCTATTTCAGGACCAATTAATGAAGTCGCATTTAAATACGTTTCATTTGCCTGGTCTACAACTTGATCTAATCCAGCGGATATATTACCTATTGGCCTAGTGAACGTAATTTTCATTGTATCCGAATCAAAGCATATTTCATTTGTTTCGGTCAAAATAAATTCAATCTCATCAAAAATTGTAGTTGTAAAATTATAAGGGAATACAGTTGCCAACAATCCGAAAGATGGCGAGCTCAATTCGGCATTACCCGCGCTTAAAATTGGGTCGAAAAAATAAGAACTATCGCAAATACTTTCATCATCGAACAAGCTGGTTTGCGGTAGTGTAATTAAACGTATACCAAAGGTGTCAGAAATTGCTGTCTGGCATCCGTTGATATCAATTATCGAATCAATTATTAAATTCGAACTTACGCTAGGTGTAAAATCGAAAGTGTAATTGTTACCGGTTATCCCTGACAAAGTATTTTGTATGCCGTTATATGTCAAATAAATGCTGTAAGGAGAAACTCCAGATAAAGTAATAGGAACTTGAACATTCTCACCTTCACAAAGTGAATCTTTCTCAAAATCAAAACTTGCAGATGAAGATTGATATACACTTATGACAATAGTATTACTCGTAGAATTTTGACTTGGACAGGCATTATTAATTACACGTCTTCTGAAATAAGCTTCTTGTATTATTACTCCAGAAGTATAATTGATTTGATCAAAAACACCCGCTGCCGTATCAAAAATTGAATTATCCAGTGAACTTTGCCATAAATAATTACTGCTGCCTAATCCACCAGTAATTGTAGATCCGCTGAAAACTAGATTATCTGTTCCTACACAAACGATAGTATCTGCAGCTATAGAATTACCGCTTATAGGCGTTGCAACGTTAATTGTTACAATGTTGGAAGTGTCATCGTCACAATATCCACCGTCAACAATTCTTCTGAAAAACATCGTAGTGTTTAATACACTTGGGCTGAAGCTTATGTTATTTGCTCCCGTTATAATTGTCCAAGACCCTGAATTTGTGCTATCGCTTGTTTGTTCCCAAGTATAGCCATAACCGCCTATCGATGCAAAACCATATATAGGATTAGGCTGTGATTGGTAACAAATTGTAGTGTCGCCAGAAATGAAATTCAGCAAGACAGGAATATCAACCGTAATAACACTTAGAGCTGACGTGTCGTTTCCACAAACGTTATCAATAACTATTCTTCTGTATGAAGTAGTCTGCGATATTGGCCCAGGGAAATAATCTATCGAATCTGCTGTCAATCCTGTCGCATTTGACCAGTTGTTACCTGAAGTGCTATCTTGCCAGAGATATGAGTAGTTATTAAGTCCTGCATTTGGCAAAGAACCAAAGATTGTATCCGGAATAACAGTTGAGCAGATGAATTGATCCGTCGACAGAATTGTATTTCCAACAATTGGAATCTGAACAAAAACGGTATCACTCAATGTGTTTGGACATAATCCTGAGCTCACTATTCTTCTATAATAGGTAGCTGTTGAGAGTGAATTAATCACTAAATCTTCATTAAATTGTCCTGGTGAGAAGTTTTGAAAAGCACTTCCCAGGTTATTTGTGTATTGCCATGTGTATTGAAAACCAATAGTGTCACCTCCAGTCGGTTGGTAACCATCTAAATATGTCGGAGAAGCGAAACAAAGTTCATTAACACCTATTATGGAATTATTCGCATTTAACGAATCAATAGTGATTTTATAAATATTACTAGTTGTGGCGCCACATACGCTATCTCTTACCAAACGAATATATTCTGTCGATTCTGTCAAAAAGCCAGGAACGTGATAATTGAAATTCGACGGAATATTTGTCCAAACAAGGTTCGAAGTTGTACGTTTTCGCCAAACATAACTATATGGCGCAATTAAACCAGTTGGTGTTGCGGCAAAAATAGTATCTGGAACAGTTGTTTCACATATATGCTGATTAGGCGTTGTTATTATATTACCAGACATCGGTGCTTGAACAATAATCGTATCAAAATTACTTTCCGAAGAAGCACAAACTCCCGCAACCACGATTCGTTTGTACATTGTACTTTGAGTAAGTACTCCCGGCACATAATGTTGTCCAGTAGAAAAACCACTTGCGTTTATCCATGTTGGACTAAGAAGCGATTTTTGCATCCATTGATATGTAGGTAAGCCGTTTCCACCTGAAATTGCCAAACCTAATATTGAATCTGGCGCAGTTGAAGAACAAATAATCGAGTCTTTAACCTTTATCGTATTCAATGTTATGGGTTGTTGAACTGTAATAATTATACTTCCACTAGGTGAAAAACCGCATGCTCCAGAACTTGCTCTTCTTCTATAATAAGTAGTCGAGGTTGGATTTGGAATCGAATAATTTTGAGTAGT
>TARA_R110000737_G_scaffold193532_1_pt1 | contig 26678 bp, 24 predicted proteins | sample TARA_R110000737 | Tara Oceans TARA_R110000737 (sample SAMEA4398027) | marine metagenome | biome: Polar Biome; feature: [SRF] surface water layer (ENVO:00010504); material: water (ENVO:00002006), including particulate matter (ENVO:01000060) such as... | depth 5 m | reverse complement strand
TCCAATTCCAAAGCCTTCAAATAACTCCACAATATGCATCCGTTTTATTTCCGATATTCAGATAGTTAACTTATCTTTGCACCCTCAAAAGAGATAGGCATGTCGATCGGAGTAAAAATATTTTCAGGAAGAGCATCAAATGGTTTAGCAGAGCAAATTGCTAAAAAGTACGGTATTTCTTTAGGAGATGTAAAAGTTGTAGACTTTAGCGATGGGGAATTCCAACCGTCATTCGAAGAAACTGTGCGTGGACAAGATGTATTTATTGTTCAAAGTACAATGCCTCCAACCGAGAATTTATTTGAATTGCTTTTAATGATCGATGCGGCTCGAAGAGCTTCTGCTAGAAAAATCATTGCTGTTATTCCATATTTTGGATTTGCTCGTCAGGACAGAAAAGACAAACCACGTGTTGCAATTGGTGCTAAATTAGTAGCAAACATGTTAATGTCGGCTGGAGTAGATCGAGTTATGACAATGGACTTGCATGCTGATCAAATTCAAGGGTTCTTTGAAGTGCCAGTTGATCACTTATTTGCTTCAACTATCTTTTTGGAAGAAATTAAAAATTTAAATACTGGAAACCTTATCATGGCAGCGCCAGATGCAGGTGGAGCGAAAAGAGCAAATTCTTACGCGAAGAAATTAGAAATAGGTTTGGCACTTTGTCACAAACAAAGAAGAAAACCAAATGAAGTTGCCGAAATGACCGTGATTGGTGATGTGAAAGGCAAAGATGTTATCTTGGTAGATGATATGTGTGATACAGCAGGAACATTAACAGCAGCAGCTGATTTGTTTATGTCGCAGGGCGCTTTGAGCGTTCGAGCATTTTGTACACATGCTGTTTTATCAGGCCCAGCATACGAACGCATCGAAAAATCAAAATTGACGGAATTGATCGTTACCGATACCATTCCTTTGAAACAAAAAAGTGATAAAATCAGAGTATGTACAGTCTCTGATTTATTCGCTGATGTAATTCGAAGAATGGTTAATAATCAATCCATCAGTTCACATTTTGTAATATCTTAAACATAAATAATGAAAAAAGTACAATTGAGCGGTTCGCTTAGAGCGAACGTAGGGAAAAAAGGAGCGAAAGCGACGAGAGACGCAGGTTTAGTTCCTTGTGTGCTTTACGGTCAAGGAGAACAAACTGCCTTCGCTGTAAAAGCAAATGACATTGAGAAAATTGTTTACTCACCAGATGTATTCCAAGTAGAATTGGACGTTGATGGTAAAAAGGCAGTTGGTATCATTCAGGAATTGCAACAGCATCCAGTTAAAGGTACAATCCAACACGTTGATTTCTTAGAATTAAATGATAAGAAAGAAGTGAAAGTTGGTTTACCAGTTCGTTTGACAGGAAATTCAAGAGGTGTTTTGAACGGTGGACGTTTGATGCAAATCTTCCGTCGTTTGAGCATTCAAGCTTTACCGGCAGATTTACCAGAAGCAATTGTTGTTGACATTACAAACTTGCGTATTGGTCAAGCAATCCGTATCAAAGATATCGCTAATGATAAAGTGAAATTCTTAGATGCTGCAAATGCAGTTATCGTTTCAGTTGCTCGTTCTAGAGTATCTGTTGATGAAGAAGAAGAAGCGGAAGCAGAAGAAGCAGCGGCGGAAGCAGCTGAAGGTTCTGATTCAGAAGCAGGAGAATAATCGAAATCTATTAAAATACAAACGGGCGATCCATATGGGTCGCCCGTTTTTTTGTTATCTGATTTTCTTACTCTCCCAAAAACAATTTCTTCAACTCAGTTGCCTCAGAAGGCTTCATTTTTCCGGCTAGGATTAAACTCAATTGTTTTCTTCTTAATGCACCTTCAAAGCGTTGAATCTCTTCTTCTGTTTCAGGGATTAATTCTGGAACTGGGATGCTTCCTCCGTTTTGATCAACCGCAACAAAAGTATAAATGGCTTCATTGCATTTAATGCGTTCGCCAGTTACAAAATCTTCAACAAAAACATCGATGAAAATTTCCATAGAAGTATTGAAAGCACGTGAAACCTTTGCCTCTAATGTTACAATAGATGAATGTGCAATAGGGTGATTAAAAGAAACATTATTTACGGATGCTGTTACAACAACTCGTTTACAATGCCTATGTGCTGCTATACTTGCGATAACGTCCATCCAAGCCAAAAGCTGACCTCCAAAAAGGTTGTTGTGTGTATTCGTATCATTTGGTAAAACAACTTTTGTAGTTATTGCTTTACTTTCTGATGCTTTTTTTGATTTTACCGCCATTTTTTTTGGACAAAATTAATTAATTATTTGATGTGTAACATTGAGTTATTTGAAGTGCTGCGAGGATTGATGCGTATTGTGTCGGTTATTTGAGGTGCTTCGCACATTGATGTGTATTGTGCCAGCTATTTAAAGTGCTACGCACATTAAAGAATTTTTCAATGTGCGTAGCACTTCAAATTTAAGCGTTGTATACGTCCAATGCCGTTAGGCTTCAAATAGCCGGCACACAGCTCCTCCAATTACTTAAGTAGTTCCGGGAATTTTGCTTTAAAAGCATTCAACCTTGGAATAGAAACTGCTCTAACATATCCTTGATTTGGATTCAGTCTTTCGTAATTTTGATGATATTCTTCCGCGATGTAGAATTTCTCATAAGGGACTAATTCCGTCGTTATTCTCGAGAATTTCTTTTCTTTTAAAAGCTGAGCAATGTACTCATCGGCCAATTGTTTTTCTTGATCATTTTGATAGAATATTGCTGAACGGTATTGTGTCCCTCGGTCGGGACCTTGTTGATTTATTGTAGATGGGTCATGTGAACCAAAAAACACTTTAAGCAAGGTGGAATAAGAAACAACAGTTGAATCGTAATACACTTTTACAACTTCGGCATGTTTGGTTGTTCCGCTACTTACGGATTGATAATCAGCATCTTTTGCACTTCCGCCAGAATAACCGGATTCTACTTCACCAACTCCTTTTACGGATTCGAAAACCGCCTCAACACACCAAAAACATCCGCTAGCAAAATAGGCTACAGCGTTGGTTTCTATTGGTTCTTGAGAAAGATTTTCTGTGGATTTGTCTGACGATTCTGCTGATACATTCGCAGTTGTATTTTGACAGGCCATTGCCCCAAATACAATTAATGATAGAATAATTGATTTCATACTGAATAAACGTTTAATGAGTGAGTTTGGTTTTGTGAAACCTACAATTCGTCATCGCTTATTTTATCGCCTCGGAGAATTCTGAAACGTTTTCTCGCTTCTATTGTGTATAAACTTCCTTTATAGTCAAAGAGAATTTTGCGGTAATATTCCGAAGCTTTTTCGCTGTCATTCAATTGATTCTGGTAAATATCACCCAATTGGAAAACGGCATCATCAGCTAAAATGTCGAACTGGTAGTATTTCAACAACTCGTTCAAATATTGGACGGCTTCAGTCCACTTTCCTTGCATTTGCATGGCATAGGATTTCTTTAAAAGAATATCGTCGCCAAGGGAATGGTAATTGTAGACAGTTTGAATACTGTCGAAATAGACAAAAGCTTCGTCGTATTTATGTTGTTCTATCAGCAAATCACCTTTCGCAAACCAGTACATTGCTTCATAATTACTATCCAAACCGTAATTTTCAGTTATCAATAAGGACAATTGCATGGCATCATTAGCAATCAACTTTGTAGTGGATTGTTTTAGAACATCAAGTTGAGATTGAGCGAAATCAAATTCACCGTCGTAATAATAAATACGTGCATTTTTAAATTTCGCCTCTTGACCTATCGGTTCGTATTTGAAATCTTTATCAATCTGCATGTAGTAGATAGAAGCTTCCCAAATGTCGGCATTCAAAACATCAATGTCAGCCAACTGCATTTTGGTTTCAGCTCTTTGCATGTCTGTTAATCCAGGAATCTCAAGAGCTTTGCTTAGCCTATCAATTGCAGATAGCGGCTTTCCCCCATAAAACGCTTCAATATGTGCTAATTCCAGGATCAAATCCAGCGTATTTCTCTTGTAGCCTAAACGAGTTAAAGTTCCTTCATATTCCAAAATCGCGTCTTGAACATCTTGTGGAGAATAGTTTCTGTTTGTAGTGACTTCGACGTAACGAGTATTTAACAGGGCAATTTCTGCTGGATAAAATAAACGTTTGTCGCTACCTAAATCGATAACATATTTAAATGCTTTACGAGCAACAACATACTCCTTGTTTTCAAGACACATTTTCCCAAGATCAAAGACTCTTGAACCTTCTCCAACTTCTCGTAAGTCCATCGCTTGAACTTGAACCAAAGCGGCATTAAAGTTTCTTTTTTGGATAAAAAGCCAAATCAACATATTGTTATACGTGATATTCTCGGGTTCTTTCTGAACTTTCTCAAGCAATGCCGTTTTAAGAAAATTATATTCTTCGCTTTCGTCATTTGAGAATTCTATTTTTCGAGCCAAAACATTCTGAACATACGAAATGTAAGATGGATATTTATCTAATAAATCCATGTAGGATTCCATCATCTTCTTTGTTTGGCCTGTTGCGCCATATAGATCAGCAAATTGAATTTGAAGAGGGTAGCTTGTTTTTAATATTTTCAACCCTTTTTCCAAGGTTTGAAGAGCTAGATCATTTTTATTTTTGGTTCGAAAAGCGTTGTAAATATTTATTATGGCGCTTGGGTTATTTGGCAAGTCATCGATTAGTTTTTCGTAGATTTTATCTGCTTTAGAAACCTCGTTATTGTCTTCGTAAAACTGACCCAACATGACCGGGTAGTCATAATCAAACCGCATATCACTTACTTGACGTTTGAGGAGTTTTTCAGCATCTTTCAGCTGTTTCGTTTGGTTGTAGCAATCGAGCAAACGAAGAAAATTTGCCTTTGAAGGATCGCGATCAAAAACCTTTTCGCTGTATGGCATGGCTTTTTCATATTCGCCTCTTGCATAATAAGCATCTGCCAATTGCGCATCATTTCCCTGAGCATATGTCAAGGAACTGATCAAAAGAAGTAAAAAGCAAAAGATAGTTTTCATTAATGAGTTAACGATTATTTTCCTTTCTTATTTTCGTCCTGAAGTTTAAAAGAAAAATCTTCAAGCTCCTTATGCAGTTCTTCATAAGTAGCCATATTCACTTTTTTCGATTCAAGATATTCTTTAGAAAGTACTTCTAGTTGTTCAAATTTCGTTTTTTCGTAATTTAAATATTCAGCATATTTGGCTCGGTCACCATCCCCGTTTTCTATATCGTGATGCAACTGACGCAAAGATTCAGTCATTTCATCACATCCAGAAATAACGTCGGCATATCTGGTTTTCAATTTTGCAAGCGCTTTACGCATGCTTTTATGTCTATCCATTTTTGAGCCGAATTTCATATCGATAGTATCGAGGAAATAATTATGTTTAATCCTCAATTCAATTTGCTCGGATTTGTCAGCGTAGCTGCTAGCCGAATCAGCTCTGTTTTCGACAACTTCTTGTTTGATGCTTTGAATTTTTTGAGTTAGGTCCTCAATTGTTGCCAATTGACTAGATTTTTTGACGTCCGAACAAGAGGCTAGAATAATAAATGAGAGGAAAAGAATAGATATTGATTTCACTTTTTTTAATGTAAATATAAAGTAAAATCGACGCTTTACCATCAATTTAAGATTAATTAAGGAACCAAATTCTTTTTAAGAAATAGTATCGAAACCAGTAAATGAGTGCAGAGCTTCTGGAATTTTGATATCGTCTTCAGTTTGATTGTTTTCCAAAAGTGCAGCGACTATTCTAGGCAATGCTAGTGCAGATCCATTTAATGTATGACAAAGTTGTGTTTTCTTGTCCTCACCTTTAAATCTCAATTTCAATCTTGTAGATTGGAAAGTATCAAAACGAGAAACAGAACTTACTTCCAACCATTTTTTCTGGGCTGCAGAATAAACCTCAAAATCATAGGTCATAGCTGAAGCGAATCCGGTGTCCCCGCCACAAAGGCGTAAAATACGGAATTGAAGTCCTAATTTTGTCAATAACCCTTTCACATGCTCCATCATTTCTTCCAAAGCAGCAGCTGAATTATCGGGATGTTCTATGCGTACAATCTCAACTTTATCGAATTGATGAAGTCGGTTTAATCCACGCACATCGCTTCCGTAAGACCCAGCTTCTCTTCTGAAACAAGGAGTGTATCCTGTCATTTTGATAGAGAAATTTGCGTCAGGTAAAATTACGTCACGGTAGATGTTTGTCAAAGGAACTTCAGCTGTAGGTATCAAATATAAATCATCAATTGTACTATGATACATTTGGCCTTCCTTGTCTGGTAATTGTCCAGTACCAATACCTGACGCTTCATTGACCATCAGTGGAACTTGGTATTCTTCATAACCGGCTTTACTAGCTTCCAAGAGAAAGAAATTGATCAATGCGCGTTGTAACTTTGCACCTTTTCCCTTGTAAACTGGGAAACCAGCACCAGTAATCTTTACACCCATTTCAAAATCGATGATGTCATATTTTTTGGTCAGCTCCCAATGAGGAATAGGTTCAAAGCTGTAATTTGGTTCAACTCCAGCTTCATAAACTGTTTCGTTATCCAATTCACTTTTACCGGCTTTTACTAGTTCATTTGGAACGTTTGGCAGAGTATAAAGCAAAGTTTGAATTTGTGCTTCTAAACTTTCAACCTCTGTTTTCAAGGCAGATTCTTTCTCTTTTAAACTTGATGTTTTTTCTTTTGCTTGATTTGCTTCGGCAGCTTTTCCTTGTTTGAAAAGTTCGCCAATTTCTTTAGCAACCACATTCAATTCAGCCGCGATGGATTCCATTTCAGTTCGTTTTGATCGCCATTCGGTATCGGCGGTCAAAATTTCATCTAGAATGGCAGAAGCATCTATATTTCTTTTCTTCAAGCCTTCCAAAATGGCTTCCTTTTCGTTACGGATTCTTGTAATTTCAAGCATGGTGATTCAATTCTTTTCGAGCGCGAATTTAATAAATTGCCCTTGAATAATTATTTTAAAAGTAATACGATTTTAAAAATCGCTAAACAAAAAAAAGCGTCTCAGTTCAACCGAGACGCTTTTCAATTTCTATCGAAGATTGTTATGCTTCAGCTGTTTCAAATGGAACAACCGATACAAACGAACGATTATCTTTTTTTCTACGGAATTCTACAACACCGTCTGTCAAAGCAAATAACGTATGGTCTTTTCCAATTCCAACGTTAGTACCTGGATGATGTTGTGTTCCTCTTTGGCGAATGATAATGTTTCCTGCAATAGCTGCTTGTCCTCCGAAGATTTTCACTCCCAGACGCTTGCTAGCTGATTCACGACCATTTCTTGAACTACCTGCTCCTTTTTTATGTGCCATTGTCTTATCTTTTTATTTCGCCGGAGCGAAAAATTTAAACTTTCTTTTTAATTAAGCTTGAATGCTTTTAATTGCAATAGAAGTAAAAGACTGACGGTGACCATTTTTCTTGCGGTACCCTTTTCTTCTCTTCTTGCGGAAAACGATTACTTTGTCTCCTTTAACATGGCCAAGTACCTCTGCGGTAACTTTAGCTCCTTCTATAGCCGGGGCGCCAAGTGTAATCTTTCCATCGTTGTCTACTAGTAAAACTTTGTCGAATTCTAATTTCGCTCCTGTTTCTTCTTGCAAACGATGAACATACAACTTTTGGTCTTTTTGCACTTTAAACTGCTGCCCTGCTATCTCTACAATTGCGTACATATAGCTGTTTTTAATTAAATTGTGTTCTTAATTTGGACGGCAAAGATACATTTTTCTTTTGAGAGCACAAACAAAGCGTCATTTTTTTTTAATTGACTTGGTTTGTGTCGGTTATTTGAAGTGCTTTGCACATTTGAAAAAAAATGCCGTTAGAACCAAATGTGCAAAAGCACTTCAAATAACTCCATCTTTTACGTCCAATGCGAAGGCTTCAAATAGCTCCATCTAGCAGTTCCATTCCCAAGCTTCAAATAACCCCGCCACGCTTTTTCAATTCACGAGCCTTTCGTTTCAGCTGAAGTTGCGGCCAATAATTCACAAAAAATACGCCCATTAATACTATAAACATTGATCCAATTTGGCTTAAATTGATACTTTCATTAAAACCAAAACCAATGAAAACTGCCACTATTGGGATAAAGTAGGTGACGCTACTGGCAAAAAGAGCGTCTCGCATTGCTATAATTTGATTGAAAATTATTACTGCAAATGCTGTCCCAACGATTCCGAGAATGGCGATATAAATTATCCCCTCAAAAGCATGTTCATTTGTACGAATCGTTTGAATGGTTCCAAAATATCCGTTTGTAATTAGTGCAGGAATTAACACCAGTAAAAGTGCCACAGAAGTTATTTCAACGGCAGTAAAATGTCCTAATTTATGTTTTATAGTATTTAAACTAACGCCATACAAGAATGTAGCCAAAACGATTGCCAAAACATGGATTAATCCTCCGTTATTCGGCTCTAAATGGCCAAAATACATAAGTAAAATCATGCCCAAGGTTCCTATGGCGAGACCAATTATTTGTACTGTGTTGAGACGTATTTTGAAAACAAAAAAACCAATGATTACTGTAAAAATAGGAGTGAAGCTGTTCAGCATTCCAGCATATCCAGACGAAATCGACGTTTCTGCATAGGTGAAGAGAAACGCAGGTATGAAATTGCCACAGAAGCCAACTATGAAAAGAAAAAGAATATCTCGCCCCTTTTTAATTTTCCTTAAAGCTTTTATGGAAAAGGGTAAAAGTATTGAACCAGCAAAAAACATACGTAAAGCCCCAACTTGCATGTCGGTAAAAATCGGTTCGCCATCTACAGTCTGCATACCCCTTTTCATAAGTATGAACGATGACCCCCAAATACAAGCTAAGAGCACTAAGGTTAACCAACTTTTTGTTTCCGATTTCATGCTGCAAAAATAAGGGTAATTCCTTGTGAAAACTATTGCCGGATTTTGTTTATATTGAGACAAGGTTAAATTTTGACAATTCTTTTAGGATAAAAATTGATTCAAATATCGTTTGAGTTCAAAAAGCGTAAATTTGCACCGAATATGGCAAAGGTCAAAAAATACAATCTTACACTGGAACCGGAATACGATTTCGATATGATTGGAATCTGTTCGCACCACAGCGATTATCGTTTGGCATGGGGAATCAATGAGGTGATGGGTTTGCATTTGTCAAAAGCTGATGAAGAATTTGCAACCGACAAAGTGAAGAAACACCAAAGTTCTTTTCATAGTTTTTACGAATTTTATGATGAAGAAAATATGTGCTCGTATTTTTTGATTAAAAATGTATCGGGAACGCGTTTCTTGGTTTCTGAGCAACCTAAAATTGATTATTTACTTTTCATAAAAGAACCTAATTCAGTGGACGTTAGTGTTTGGTTAGAGAAATTAAATGCAGTTTCTGGCGTACTAGCAGCCTATTCATTCGACCCAGAAGAATTCGAGTCGATAAGAAATATTAGTTTATAAGTATTAAAAATATATGTTGAATAAAAAAACAAAAATCGTAGCGACATTAGGACCTGCGAGTAATAAACCTGAAGTTTTGAAAGAAATGTTCTTTCAAGGGGTGAATGTTTGTCGTTTAAACTTTTCTCATGGCTCACACAAAGACCATTTAGAAAACATAAAATTAATCCGAAAGATAAATAAAGAAACGGGTCTAAACGTTGCCATATTAGCTGATTTACAAGGTCCGAAAATTAGAACTCACGAAATAGAAAATAATGGAGTTGAGTTAATTGAAGGTGCTGAAGTAAGTATTGTTTCAGAAAAGGTTTTGGGAACAAAAGATTTATTTTCTATCAGTTATGAGAGACTTCCAAAGGATATTAAACCGAAGGAAAGAATTTTGTTGGATGACGGTAAGATCATTTTAGAAACCGTATCTACAGACGGAACAACCATAAAAGCTAAAGTTATTAATGGTGGGATATTATCTTCTAAAAAAGGAGTTAATTTACCCAACACGAAAATTTCTATGCCTTCATTAACGGTAAAAGACAAGGAAGATTTGGATTTCGCTCTTGTTCACAACGTAGATTGGATAGCACTTTCTTTTGTCAGATCTGCACGGGATATAATCGAGCTTAAACACATTATTTCAAATGCCAAAGCAATGGCAAAAGTGATTTCTAAAATTGAGAAACCTGAAGCACTGAACGATATTGATGATATCATTGAGCAAAGTGATGCAGTTATGGTAGCCAGAGGAGATTTGGGAGTTGAAATTCCTTATCAGAATGTTCCGTTAATTCAAAAAATGTTGATTAACAAATGTCGATTGAATGCGAAGCCTATCATTGTTGCGACGCAGATGATGGAAAGTATGATTGAAAACATTACACCTTCAAGGGCTGAAGTAAATGATGTTGCGAATGCTGTTTTGGATGGTGCTGATGCTGTTATGCTTTCGGGAGAGACTTCCGTAGGAAAGCATCCAATTGAAGTCATTAAGACAATGACGAACATCATCCGTGAAATGGAAACATTTGAAGGTATTTATAACAAAGAAGAGTTGCCTGAAAAAAATCAAGATCGTTTTATTACCGATTCCATTTGTTTTAATGCCGTTCGTTTAGCTCAACGTACAGATACAGACGCTATTATTACGATGTCTTTTTCAGGTTATACAGCGTACAAAATTGCCTCCCAAAGGCCGACAGCCCCAGTATTCGTGTTTACTAGTAATCGTAATATATTGACTCAGTTAAATTTAGTATGGGGAGTTCATGCATACTTTTACGATAAAACGGTATCCACGGATCATACCATTGCTGACATCAAATATCTTATGAAAAAACAAGGTTTATTGAAACTTGGTGATTTGGTCATTAATATTGCGTCAATACCTCTTGAAGAAAGTGGAAGATCCAACATGTTAAAGTTGAGCTACGTAGAGTAGGATTAAGATTTAGACTATTGATTGACCACTTTTTATGAGTGGATGTGTATCGTCTAAAATAAAGTCAGAAATGCTGCGAACAATTCCAGACAATTGCTGTTTCAATAAAGTCAAAATCATGTATATTTGCACCCTCAAAAAGACAAGCATAAAATGAACAAGTTTTCTAAAAGACATATCGGTCCAAATGAGGCTGAAAAAACAGAAATGTTAGCCAAAATTGGAGTTTCAACTGTTGCTGAATTAATTGATAAAACCATTCCAGCTCACATCCGTTTAGGTCGTGAATTGAATGTTGATTCCGCTATGACAGAGCAGGAATACCTGAATCATATAACTGAACTTGGAAACAAGAATATAGTGAACAAATCATTTATTGGTTTGGGTTATTCAGAGACAATTGTTCCGCCTGTTATATTGAGAAACGTATTGGAAAATCCAGGTTGGTATACGGCATATACGCCTTATCAAGCAGAGATTTCACAAGGAAGGCTTGAAGCTTTGTTGAATTTCCAGACTATGGTTTTGGAATTAACAGGAATGGAGATTGCCAACGCATCACTTCTGGATGAATCAACAGCAGGGGCTGAAGCTATGCTTATGTTCTGGAATTCTCGTTCTAGAGGTGAAGTAAAAACAGGAAGAAATAAGTTTTTTGTTTCAGAATTTGCTTACCCACAAACAATAGAGGTGATCGCCGGTCGCGCTAAAAATTTGGGAATTGAAATGGTTACTGGAAATCCTGAGACTTTTGAAGGAGATTCTACATTCTTTGGTTCGTTGGTTCAATACCCTGATTCTTTTGGTCGAGTTAAGGACATTGAAGGATTCATTTCAAAAATGAAATCTAACGGAATACGTGTTGCTGTTGCAGCAGATATTTTGGCTTTGGTAGTTTTGAAAGCGCCAGGTCATTTAGGAGCAGATGTTGTCTTGGGTTCAACACAACGTTTTGGTGTTCCAATGGGTTACGGTGGCCCGCATGCAGCATATTTCGCTGCTAAGGATGAATACAAACGAAACATGCCTGGTCGAATCATCGGAGTATCAAAGGATGATGACGGAAATATGGCTTTGCGAATGGCTTTACAAACGCGTGAGCAGCATATTAAACGAGACAAAGCAACGTCAAATATTTGTACAGCTCAAGCTCTTCTAGCAGTTATGGCTAGTATGTATACTGTTTATCACGGACCAGAAGGAATGCGTGAAATAGCATTGCACGTTCATGGATTAGCAGCACATACAGCTGAAGGATTAGAGAAAATGGGTGTTGAGTTGGGCGGAAAAGCCTTTTTCGATACGCTTTGGATAAAAGGTGTTCCTTCTTTTGAAATTCAATCGGCTGCAGAAGCTGCAGGAATGAATTTCAACTACATCAATAAAAACGAATTGAGTATTTCTTTCGGGGAGCCTCATACTAATGAAGATGTTCAAACCATTTTGGATATTTTCGCGCAGGCCTTGGCAAAAGATACTCCAACGCCAAATAAAGAGCTGAATGTAATGTTAGCTCCTAATTACTTGCGAACAGATGCAGTATTTTCTCATCCAACCTTTAGCAAATACCATTCAGAATCAAAAATGATGCGCTATTTGAAGCGTTTGGAAAACAAAGATCTTTCTTTGGTTCACTCGATGATACCGCTGGGTTCTTGCACAATGAAATTGAATGCAGCAGCGGAATTAATGCCAATTACTAATCCTCAATTTGCGAATATTCACCCATTTGCTCCAGTTAATCAGGCTGAAGGGTATCATGAAATGTTCCGTCAATTGGAATTGGACCTATCAGAATGTACTGGATTTGCAGGAGTTTCTCTTCAACCAAATTCTGGAGCGCAAGGCGAATATGCTGGATTAATGGTCATTAAAGCTTTCCATTTATCAAATGGAGACAAGCAACGTACGAAAATGATAATTCCTTCTTCTGCGCATGGGACGAATCCTGCGTCTGCGGTAATGGCTGGATTTGAAGTGGTTGTTACAGGCTGTGACGAAAATGGAAATATAGATATTGATCAACTAAGAACCGCTGCCAATGAAATTGGAAATGAATTAGCTGGTATCATGGTTACTTACCCTTCTACTCACGGAGTGTATGAAGAAGGAATCAAAGAAATTACAAGTATCATCCATGAAAATGGAGGTCAAGTATATATGGATGGTGCGAATATGAACGCTCAAGTTGGTTTAACTAACCCAGGAAACATTGGTGCAGACGTTTGTCACTTGAATTTACATAAAACGTTCGCAATTCCTCATGGTGGTGGAGGACCAGGAATGGGACCTATTGGTGTTGCGGCACATTTAATACCATTTTTACCTGGTAATCCAGTAATTAAATCTGGAGGTGAGCATGCAATAGAAGCAATTTCTGCAGCTCCTTACGGAAGTGCGCTGATATTATTGATTTCATACGCATACATAAAAATGCTAGGAGCAATAGGTTTAAGAGAATCAACAGAAATGGCAATTTTAAATGCGAATTATATCGGAGCTGGATTGAAAGGGCATTACGAAATATTGTATGCCGGTAAAAACGGGACTGTAGCTCACGAAATGATTTTAGATTGCCGAGATTTCAAGAAAACAGCTGATGTTGAAGTTGCTGATATCGCAAAACGATTAATTGATTTCGGATTCCATGCGCCAACTGTTTCTTTCCCGGTCGCTGGAACACTGATGATAGAACCAACTGAAAGCGAAGACAAAGAAGAATTGGATAGATTTATTGAAGCGATGATTAAAATCCGTCAGGAAATAAAAGAAATCGAAAATGGTCACGCTGATAAAGCGAACAACTTATTGAAAAACGCTCCGCATACTGCGGATTGCATAATCAATCAAGATTGGAATTATCCTTATTCGCCACAGGAAGCAGCATTCCCAGTTTCGTACTTGAAAGAATTTAAATATTGGGTTCCTGTTCGAAGAGTAGATAATGCATACGGAGATAGAAATTTAATCTGTTCGTGTCCATCTGTTGAGAGTTATGCGAATTTCGCAGAATAGAAAAAAAAGTTAAAACTAAGTCCCCTTATCCCTGAAATTATGGAATAAGGGGATTTTTATTTTCTTATATTTATAAAAAAAAGCTATGAAAAGTTCGCTACTGATATTGACATTTGCACTATTAAGCTCGAATTTGAATTCTCAAATCATTTGGGGGAATGAGGTTGAAATCGGCGATGCAGCTAGTAATGGAATCGTGAGGCCAAGACTAGCGCTGACAGATGATAATCGGGCTATGGTAATAATGACTAGAATTCAAAATGGTCAAATATACTTTACACAAGAGGTTGCCGGTAATTTTACAACCCCAATTCCGCTTCTTCCGTCAACAATGCAAAGTTATATTGCAAACTGGACAGGGCCAGATACGGATGTTCGTGGTGATACTATTGTTGTTGTTTTTAAAGCAATGCCATTCGAACAAGGGCATGTTTATTCCATAAGGTCAGCAGATGGTGGATTAACTTTTTCAGATACAATCAGAGTTGATAATCATATGATAGGAAGAGCGTGGATGCCTTCCATGGCAATGGATAATGATGGAAACCCGCTAGTTACATATATGGTTCATGATGCAAACAGCACGAACCCAAGATACGTATATTCTCGATCAACAGATGCTGGTTTAACTTATACAAATGAACAAGAAATTGCCTCAAACATAAACGGTGAAGCATGTGATTGTTGCCCTGCTGAAATGGTTTCAAGTGGAAACAAACAAGTCCTTTTGTTTAGAAATAATGAAACTAACGTCCGAGATATTTATGGAGTTTATTCTAATGATAATGGTGCAACTTTTGGATCAAATGACAATATTGATGAAACCAACTGGCTGATAAGCTCATGTCCAGCATCTGGTCCGCATGCAACGTTTATTGATACGAGCCTTTACACTATTTATATGAGTGCAGCCAGCGGAACAAACACAATTTATCTTTCTAAAAGTAAGGCGAATAATCTATTAACATTTGAAAATAGACAAACGGTATCAGCATCTCCTAACTCTCCACAAAATTTCCCTCGGATAGCCTCAGAGAACAATGTTATGGTTGCTGCATGGTCCGAATATGTTTCCAACAACTATGAAATTGTTACAGCGATTTCATTAAATGAAAATTTAGCTCAATTTAGTACTACTAATCAACAAGCAAATTCTAATTCCACAGGAACTCAAACGAATCCAGATATTCAGATAAAAAATGGCGTTATTCACCTTGTTTATCAGGATTTGGGCAGTCAAAAAGTGATTTATAAAAAGGGTTTAATTGGTCTAATTGGTTTGGAAGAAGAATCAAGTATTACCGATATCATTTATCCAAACCCCATTTCCGCTAATCAAGAAATAAGTTTGCCAAAAGAACTTTCTAATTCAAATTATCACTTATTTGATATGTCTGGAAAAGAAGTTCACCTTTTTAGCAATCCAGAGGGAAAATTAATCATTCCGTTAATAGACAATGGAATGTATCTTTTGTATTGTGAGAAAAACTCAAAAACGTACCAATTGATAATTCAATAAACTTAAAAGCAATGATAGTCACAACGACAGAAACAATTCCAAATCGAGAAATAGAAAGTATTCTAGGTGTTTGCCGCGGAAGTACCGTAAGAGCTAGAAATATCGGTCGAGATATTTTCGCAGGATTAAAAAATATTGTCGGTGGCGAGATTGAAGAATATACTAAACTTCAGGCTCAATCTAGAGAGCAAGCCTTGGAAAGAATGATAAGCGATGCGGCACGATTGGGTGCAGACGCCGTTTTAAATGTTCGGTTTACTACAAGTATGATAACACAAGGTGCATCAGAGGTAATGGCTTATGGTACTGCCGTAAAACTAAGATAATGGATTGGGTAGCATATATGATTCTCAGTATAGAAGGATTTGTATTTTTTGGACTACTTGTTTTAGTAATAATACTTGCAGTAAGAAGATTCCGTATTAAAAAGGAAGAAACCTTTGAAGATAGAGACAACTAAAGTCATTTTTCCGCTCCAATAAATAATCTTTTGTAATCACAGTATTGGAAGTTAATTTCAAAATGAAATTTAAAGTTTAGTTTCAATAAATTATATCCCAATATCCTAGAACTTATTCATTGCATTGGAAATTTTGCTCATTTCAATCAGGAAAATGATTTAAAATTTAAACAAAATTGAGTAATAGGTGTTTTTAGTCATAGTTAACAAGGACTTCAATGTGCGCAGTGGTTAAGATAGACCTTTCTAGTGGTGTATTTCACAAATGTTGCATATTCAGTCGTTGCGGTATAGAAAAAAGTTCATAACTTTGAAGCAGAATAATTGACATGAAAAATATAAGTTTTATAGCAGATGATGCGCAAGAAAAGGATTTCGTAAAAGCCTTAAAGAAAAATGTAAAAGAGTATTTTTCTTCTAACGGAATTTCGATAAAATCTAATTGGAAAATGGTTGTTAAAACCATTGTTTTATTGTCCCTTTACATTGCACCATTTATAGTTCTCCTTACCGTACCTGTTCCGGCATGGTTAGCATTTGTACTAGTAGTATTGAGCGGATTTGGTATTGCTGGTGTTGGAATGAGTGTTATGCATGACGCATGCCACGGAGCCTATTCCAAGAAAAAATGGGTAAATGATTTGTTAAGTGGCACTAATTATCTATTGGGCGCAAACTCATTGAATTGGATATTGCAACATAATGTCTTGCATCACACGTACACGAACATTTCGGGCATGGATGAGGATATTGACGAAAAAGCAATCATTCGTCTTTCAGAAAACTCACCTTTGAAGAAGTACCACCGTTTTCAGCATTTCTATGCAGGATTTCTATATGGACTAATGACTTTGACTATGTTGATAAAAGACTTCTCTAAGTTGAAAGAATATCAAGAAAAAGGACTTCTTGAGGGTCAAAATAAAAAAATGAAAAGTGAGTATATAAAAATGATCATTCGTAAGGCCTTGTATGTTGGAGTCGTTATAATTCTTCCAATATTAATTACGGATTACACATGGTATCAGGTTCTTTTCGGATTTTTTCTTTCACATTGGGTAGCTAGTGTAATATTGAGTTTCATTTTCCAATTAGCCCACCTTGTTGAAGGACCTGAGCAAAGTGAAATGGCAGATGTCGTGCACAACGATTGGTACGTTCACCAACTTCACACGACCGCAAATTTTGCACGTAACAATAAGATCTTAGGTTGGTATGTTGGCGGACTTAATTTTCAAGTTGAGCACCACTTATTCCCGTCTATTTGTCATATACACTACCCACAAATTGCACCAATAATTGAGGCAACGGCAAAAGAATACGGCATTCCTTATCACGTTAATAGAACTTTGGGAATCGCTTTGGTTTCGCATTTGCGACACTTGAGAGACTTAGGAAGAAATCAAAGAATTAGCGTAGCAGGTTAGTAGGCTTTTGGTTTTTCCACTCTAGATAACTGATTACATATCTTCTATCGAAGCATTGGTATTCCTCTGACCAATACTCATGTGAAAAGCGCATAGTTTTTTCCAATATTTTTACGGAGCCAATATTTGATATACTGCAATCTGCTGTAATAATATCGTATTTCATTTCCTCAAAACCATAGTCAATAAGTGCTCGAGCGATTTCCGTTCCATAACCTACTTTCCAGAATTGTTCACGTAAGCGATATCCTATTTCCGGATCACCTTCGTCGTTTGTTAGATAAGCGGCAACACCGATGAATTCATTGGTCTCTTTTGTAATAGCAGCAAGAATAATTTTGTCTGAAACAACAAAGTCAGCAATTTTATGTTTCTCAAAATTTGCATCACTTTCTACCCTTGACATTACAAGCGTTGGAACAGGATTCATCACATTCGGATTGCTCATCATGTCAAAATAAGCTTCACGATCGCTTTCTTGAAGTCGTCTTAAAGTCAATCTTTCAGTTTGAATTTCCATTGTAATTCTTTTATGCAAAAAAAACGCTTCCCGAAAGGAGAAGCGTTTTCAAATATATTGTTTTGAATTTATTTTACAATCCAAAAGCGCTTTTCACTTGATCTACGAAGTCTAACTTCTCCCATGTAAACAATTCTACCTCTTTAGTGATAGTTGTTCCGTCTGGGGATGTAAATGTCTTCTTAACTATTTCATTCTTTCTTCCCATGTGACCATAAGCCGCAGTTTCAGAATAAATAGGATTACGCAATTTCAAACGTTGTTCGATGAAGTATGGACGTAAATCGAAAATACCTTCAATTTTACGAGCAATTTCACCATCTGTCAAGTCAACTTTTGCCGTTCCGTATGTGTTAACGAAAACACCACAAGGTTCAGCTACACCAATTGCGTAAGAAACTTGTACCAAAACCTCGTCGCACAAACCTGCAGCAACCATGTTTTTAGCAATATGACGTGTAGCGTATGCTCCGGAACGGTCAACTTTACTTGGATCTTTTCCTGAGAAGGCTCCACCACCGTGAGCACCTTTTCCACCGTAAGTATCAACGATAATTTTTCTACCTGTCAAACCAGTATCTCCGTGCGGCCCACCAATAACGAATTTGCCAGTTGGGTTAATGTGGTATTGAATTTTATCTGTGAATAAAGCTTGGATGCTCGCTGGCAATTTTGCTTTAACACGTGGTATTACGATTTCAATTATATCTTTTTTGATTTTCGCCAACATTTCTGGCTCAGAAGCGAAATCATCGTGTTGTGTAGAAACTACGATAGTATCAATTCTTTGAGGAACGTTGTCATCAGAGTATTCGATAGTTACTTGAGACTTAGCATCTGGGCGCAAATAAGAAATTACATTCGACTCATTGTGACGAATCGCCGCCATTTCTCGCAAAATTGCATGAGATAAATCCAACGCCAAAGGCATGTAATTTTCTGTCTCTTTCGTTGCGTAACCGAACATCATACCTTGGTCACCAGCACCTTGTTCTTCTGGATTTGAACGATCAACTCCTTGGTTGATATCAGAAGATTGTTCGTGTATTGCAGATAAAATTCCGCAAGAATTTGCTTCGAACATGTACTCAGACTTCGTATATCCAATTTTACGAATTACTTCGCGAGCAATTGATTGCACATCCAAATAGGTGTTTGTATTTACTTCTCCAGCTAAAATTACCTGTCCAGTCGTAACTAATGTTTCACATGCCACTTTCGAAGATGGATCAAAAGCCATGAAATTATCAATCAATGCATCAGAAATCTGATCAGCAACTTTATCTGGGTGTCCTTCAGAAACTGATTCTGAGGTAAACAAATATGACATTCTTATTTACTTTAGTTATTAAAAACGAGTTGCAAAATTAATGAAAAAAAGAGAGAAATGGTGAAAGAAAAAAATTACAAATTCTAATCAAAGGTTTGATATAAAAAAAGGACTAAAATTTTAAAATTCGAGAATTCTAAAATTTTAGTCCTAGTGCTGTTAATCAGCTACTTACCTTGAAAATTGAACTTTGAGAGCTATTTCCCTTCAATATGTTCCATTCCGTTTACCTTACAACATTGTGGCAAAGCTTCGTATGCTTCGGCATTTGCTTTTAAGTCGTCGGCATCATAACCAAGGTCTGTAATGATTTTCATTACTTCTTCCTTTGAAATCTTTTTTGTACTGTACTTAACTGTGAGTTTTTTGCTTGGAACATCCAAATCGGCAAATTTGATTCCTTTGGTATAATTTAATTTACCTTCTATTCGCTCTTTGCAAGAACCGCATTCTGCTGAAGTTAGAATAACTATTTCTTCAACTTTTTTCTGACCGAAAGCAGTCAAGGTGAAAAGTGCAAAAACCAATACTAGTATATTTTTCATAATTGTAAATTTATTTATTTTTTTTATGCTCAATGGCGAAACGAAATCCACCGTATATCATTGTTCCCATTACAGGCGCCCATACTCTTGTAGCATCAAAAGTCGTGCTAAAAGGGTTGGAAGCGTCTAAAATAGGATTGTTTTGTGTGTAATTCCCTAAGTTTTCTCCACCAATGTAAAATTCCCATTGCTTAAATACGTGAGTAATTTGTCCACTTATCATTGGGAAAACAAAGCTTTCGTTTTGCAATGTCAAGAGTCCGTTTGATAAAATAGTAACTGGCAAACGAGATTTTCCAAAAACGGATCCAGTTGCATCAATTAACCAACGTTTGTTGCGAGAATGGTAACCTAAATTTAAAAACCCTCTGTGTTTTGGCACCATTACTTTTGATTGCAATTCACCGTTAAATTCAGCTTGCACATCTAAGTATTTGTAGGCTGCTCTTACATCGAGTGATTTCGACAAAGCAAACGAAAGTTCAGCTTGGAAACTGTGCGAGTAGGACTTATCTGCAAGGTTGGTAAAAACAATTTGCGTTTTAGAAACATCTCTGTCAACAATCAATTGATTTTCGAAGAAAGTGTAATAATAATCTAAAACGATAGAGGCTTTCTGTTTTAAAAATTTAAATTCTTGCACAACCGACCCACCAATATTCCAGGAAATCTCTGGTTTAATTTCAGTTGGTGCAACCCAATCTCTACCTGTCGCTAACAAAGATAAATTGTCGACCATATAGTTCGGCACTCTCCAGCCACGTCCTGCGGTGAAACGCAAGTCAGTTTTTTCCGTTAGGGTATATTTTGAATGCAAGCGAGGAGAAAAGATGGCACCGTATAAATTGTGATAATCCAAACGAGCTCCAATTACATTCACTAATCGAATTCCTGTATAGGTGTATTCACCAAAAATTCCAGGAACAATTTCCAAGCGATCATCGCGAATACTGTCTTGATTTTGCGAAAAATCGGCATAAACGTTACTTAAACCTAGTCTTGTTTTGTGCAATGTGCTACCGATTATATCGTCATAAATAGCATTAACGTATGCGCGTTTTTCCACTCCTGAAAAACTTCGCAAACCGAAAACCGCATCCGTTTCTTGGTATTTTACATTATAAAGTACACCAATAGAGCGAAATGGTTTTCCTTCGAAAAGGAAACCTGTCTTAGCAAACACATCGATGTGGTTGGTATTATTGGTAACTCCATAATCGGGTTGTGAATCAGCTGATATTGATCGTGTGTAATTCAATTGTCCACCGATTTTTTCATCGGAATAAGCATTGACGCCAAACTGAGTTTCAAATCGAGGGCCATGATATGACCACCGATTCATGAATGCCGCATTGTATCCTGTTGGAATATCTTTGAAACCGTCATTGTTTTGATCCAATTTGGATTGAAAAGTTGATCCATGAGCGAAGATTCCAGTACTCCATCTTTTGGTTTTACCAACATGAAGTCCAGTATGAACATTTAATTCGCCGCGTCCAAATATATTTCCGTAACCGTTGACAAACAGTTTTTCCATTTCATCGGGTTTCCGGATTTCGATATTGATTAAACCAGCCATGGATTCGTAGCCATTAACAACTGTTCCAGTTCCTTTTGTAATTTGAATAGAATTTACCCATGTTCCGGGTATACTATTTAATCCAAAAGCACTTTCTAATCCACGTAAATATGGAATATTCTCCATTTGAATTTGAGTATAAACACCGGCTAAACCCATCATTTGGATTTGCTTTGCGCCAGAGACAGCATCGGAAATACTAACATCCACAGACGCATTGGTCTCAAAAGATTCAGATAGATTACAGCAAGCTGCTTTTTTCAATTCATCCGATGAAATTTCTTCAACTAAAAGACTTCTAAGTTTCGAAACGCTTTTGGTGCCTTTTCTGTATGAGACAACCACTTCTGGAATCAATTGCACCGAATAAAGGACGATTTGAAAGTTTGAAAAGCGGTCTTCTTTCGAAAGAATTACCGTATCTGGATAAAAGCCCATTGCACGAATGACCATTGTGTCAGGTAATTCTTTTGGAAGCACAAATTCAAATTTTCCGTCTTCGTCGGATATCAATTGAATGTCGTTTTGAAGCAACGTAATTCGTGCTCCAAAAATTTTACTTTTTTGCAGGGTATCGCTCCCGTATACAATTCCACGAACTTGTGCGGTACTTAAAAAAGAAAAAAGTATAAAACTTATAAAAAGGTAATGTTTCATTGTGATATAAAAATTAAGATGATTAATCAAAATAGATTAAACCCTTATTCTATATCAGAAACACTTGATTTTGAATGATAATATCTCGACCTGAGAGTTTGGGCGGCGGATTAGCCAAATTACATTTATCGACAACTTCAGCAATTTTATAACCTTCTAAAACTTCATAAACGGTAGAAGGAACAATAAAAGGAGTAAAGATAAATGTTGAAATTTGTTGGAAATAATCCAAGTTAATTTGAACGATTTGAACTTGATCAGAACAACAATCGCTTTTTAATTCTTCTTTTGAATCGTGTTTACAACAAGAAGGCACGACCACCTCTTCTTCATCGCAATGATGGGCTTGTCGAACGAAATAACTTTGTTCTAAGCCATCTTTGGAACAGAAATGTGAATATACCCCAACACCAATACTACCTACGAAAGTAAAGAGCGTAAAAGCTAAAAAGAAAATATTTCGAATTACATTCACACGGCAAATTTAAGCCTTATTAACGAAAGGAAAAACAAATAGACTGTCCATTCTTGGAAGTTTAACGTAAATTTGTAGTTCAAAAATCAATTTCTATGAAAGTTCCAGTTACTGTTTACGCTGAAATGACGCCGAATCCCCGAACAATGAAATTTGTAGCCAATAAGTATTTATTGGTTCCAGGTGATTCAGTTGAATTTACATCTATGGCAGAAGCAAAGGGTTTTTCTCCTATGGCCGAAACATTGTTTAACTTTCCATTTGTAAAGGGTGTTTTCATCGCTGCAAATTTTGTAACAATTACCATTTCTGATGATTTATCTTGGGATTATGTGCAAATGGAATTACGTGAATTTTTGAAAGATTGGCTGCAAGATGGAAAAGATGTTCTAATCCAAATGCCTCAACCCAAACCAGTAGAAACAAAATCTTCTGTTGAAGGAAAAGAATACGCTCCATCTGAATATGATGATGCAATTAAGGATTTATTAGATGAATTTGTAAGACCAGCAGTTGAAAATGATGGTGGAGCAATAGATTTTAGAAGCTTTGAAGAAGGAACCGTTACTGTTGTTTTAAGAGGAGCGTGTTCAGGTTGTCCATCGTCTACAGCTACGCTTAAAGGAGGAATCGAAACTTTATTGAAATCACATTTACCGGCTGTGAAGGAAGTTGTTGCTGAAGAAGCTTAGAAAGTAAGAAATTTGAAATAAGATTTTAGAAAGGGGTCTAACTTCTTATTTCTTCCCTCATATTTCTATTTTCCTCTAAAGCCAACGGAACATTTCGTCGTACATTCTTTTCGCCCATTCCGAACCGCCCATTTCTTTTTCAAATTTCTCTTTCAGACTTTCAGGGGTATAAACATCTTTCTTTTTTGTGTTAACCACAAAGGATTCGGCTTTCGGCTCATTAAACTCGACACTTTTCGCGAAATAAATAATGCCGCCATCTTCTGTAGCTAAACCGAGAATTGCTCCAGGTAATCCCCCAAAACCTTCTGGTCCGATAGAAGGAACAATATCAACAGCATACCATGCATATAGGCGAGTAGAGTCATTCTTTTCATAGACAGCTTTTCTACATCTGTATTTATCGATTGTTCTTTTGCTATCTGTAATTTTCCATTCACGTGGTGTGATTGTATCTTTTACGAAGATTTGCTGACCAGCTACATCAAGAAGGAAAAGCTTTTCGTTCAACGTTGTATTCTGCAACACTGTGCTTTTACTAGTGGCCCAGGAAAGTCGATCTACTTCATCTGTTTCTATTGGCTTAAAAATTGAAATAGTATCATTGAAGAGTAATTCGAATTGATCAACCTTATCCTTCTTTCCATTCAGCCAATCCTTCATACGGGCGTCGTTGAATTTCTTTTCAAGATTCGTTTTTCTTTCAAAGACAATTCGTCCCGAAGTTATTATTTGGGCATGTGAAAAACCAAAGGTCATCAACATTCCCATTATTATCAGAAATCTAGTGCCAACGCCCATGTCCATCTTCTTCAGTAGTTTTATTATTGTTAAATCTATACGTCAGTTTCAACAAGAAATAACGAGAAATAATTTTAGTATTGTTATCCGTTACGACGTTCTGATTTATAACTCGTGTATTCGAAATATTTTGATTTAATATATCGTTAGCCAGTAAAGACAATTCTAAGTTTCTTGTTTTTAAGAATGTTTTACTCAGTGCGGCATTAACAACGAAGAAATTGGTATTGTAACCAACTGCTCGCTGACCATTTAGTGTATAGCTCGTATTTGCTTCGATTTTGAACCCATGTTTCAATCGCCAAGTTGCTCCGAAGTAATAAAGTTGCGTTGTATAAGCCTGAGTATTAAAGGTAGACAAAGTGTTTTTTGGTTGATTGTAGTTTAAATCGTATTTAACTTCAAGCTCCAATGAATCTGTATTGTATCGAATTCCAAGACTTGGAGAGAAGCTAATATTAGTTGCTATGTTTTCAGCACCATTTAAATAACTAGTGAATTTCGAAACTCCTCCAGAAATATTAGGTTGAAGCGTTAATTTTCTACTAAACATTGGAATTCCAGATCCCATCCAGAAACTCATGTTTGACGCATTTTTCACATTAACACGTTTGCTTATCTGTTGACCAATTGAATTTATTTCTGTAGAATCGCCAAAGGCATTCTGAGTTACATTTCCAAAAGCTCCTGCATAAATGTATCGTCCACTAAGCGCATTCCAACTATTGAAATTCAAATTGACTTGATGCGAGTAATCAGGTCTCAAATTTGGGTTTCCAGTTCTAATACGGTTTGGATTTGTGTTGTCCGGAACTGGCAATAAATCTGTAACTGAAGGTTGTCGAGAATTGGTATTGTAATTCAAACTAAATCTAGTGCTTCTTGAAGGATTAAATCGGAAACTAAAAATAGGGAGGTAATTGGTGAAATTTTGATGAATCAACGTATCAGTAACTCGATTCGTATTGTCTAGATTTATATTACGAATCCGAAGACCGCCGTGCATGGTAATCTTCTTTGTTTCATACCACAACTGACCACCAACCCTGTGTTGTGTTCGAAGATTGTCGAAGGAATTTGAGAAAATGGTATTTACCAAATCATATCTATCTGTAAGGGTATTATAATCTCGTGTTTCTTTGATTTGACCTGAGTTTCCTTGGTCAAACGTATATTCGGCTTGTACTTTAAATTTTTTCCCAATTGGTTCAAAATAACTCATCCTCGCCGAATTATCGGTAGAAGATTTATTATTTACTTTTTCTTGATCAAAACTTTGGGGTGGTGCGATTGTATCGCTAAAAATATTTGTCGAGTTCAATAAACCATTCGCCTTGTTATCGCTCATGGAAATATCATAATTTATAGATAGTTGACGCCGTGGCTTCATGAAATTCCGATTGAAACGCACTTCGTTGGTAAATGAAATTTCTTTCGCATCGTTTGTGTTTGTCACATTGTTCGATCTAGAGAAAATATTTTCAGCATCCCTCCATGTTGAATAATCTAAATTATTTTGTGTTCCTTCATTTACCCTAATACTTGGTCGGATTTCTAATGTTGTTAATGAATCCAATTTAAACTTTGTCCTTAAATTGAAGTTATGGGATTCATTTTGTGTAATCAGACGGGTTGAATCATCTGAAAAGAATGTTGAATCTTGTATGAAATACTGGGATCTACTTCCACTCAGTGAGTTGTTTTTTGAATTGTAATAAGAATAATTGAAACCAATTTCAGACTGTTTTTTCTTGCCAAATTTATCTGAAAAATAAATACCTGCTTTTAAAGTTTGAGGAATACCTGCTTGGTTTGCTGAACTTGAGTAAGAAATATCGCCATCATCAGAAAAACTTGCATTTCCCCCTTCATTATCCAATCCAAATTTATTGATGTCTCCAAACCCAAATTGACTTTTTGGCGTGTTGGCGGCAAGTACAAAAACTGATATTTTTTGTGTTTTATTGAAATTGTTCAGTAGCAATTCACCTTCGTAAAACTGTGTGAAGTCGGTGGCGCCAGAGACTCGACCAAAATATCCTTTTTTCGCGTCATCCTTGAGGCGGAGATCGAGAATTTGGAGGGTTTCTTCTCCATCGGCGGCATTTTCCTGTTTCTTTTCATAAACCTGAACGGTTTTAACACCTTTGGCGCCAAGATTTTTAGTTGCAATGGTAGGGTCTGATCCGAAGAACTCATCTCCATCAACTAAAACTTGATCAATAGCTTTTCCTTGAGATTTTATTTTTCCATCCTTGTCAATCTCAAGTCCGGGAAGCTTTTTCAAAAGGTCTTCAACAACAGCGTGCTCCGCAACCTGAAAAGAATCAGCCACATAAACTAGCGTATCTCCGTTGTAGTATATCGGATTCTTGTTGGCATAAATGATTACTTCGTCTAATTCTTGCGCTTTTGATGGCATTGTAATCTTTGGAATCAATATTTCATAATTGTCCTCGTGGCCAAAAACATAATATGTTTTATCATCAAAACTTGGGTGACTAATGATTAGTGAAAAAGTATCTAGCGGAAACTCCTTCAGTTTAAAGTAACCTTCACTATCTGTTCTAGCAAAGCCTAGCATTAATGAATCTCGTACTCGTATAGCAACAGCTACGGCATTTTTCAGCGGTTTTATCCCCGTTGTATCGTAAACAGTACCTTCAACTTTCATTTCTTGAGCAAAAGAGGAGGATACTAAAAAAAGAGTGATAAAAACAAAGATTGCTTTAAAATACGTCAT
>TARA_R110000737_G_scaffold45532_2_pt1 | contig 26884 bp, 25 predicted proteins | sample TARA_R110000737 | Tara Oceans TARA_R110000737 (sample SAMEA4398027) | marine metagenome | biome: Polar Biome; feature: [SRF] surface water layer (ENVO:00010504); material: water (ENVO:00002006), including particulate matter (ENVO:01000060) such as... | depth 5 m | reverse complement strand
TAAATGCGCCCATAGTCTGGACCCGTCGCGGCTCTAAGTTCGCCGCCGTCGCTTTGATGGCCGAACACCTTTATTAATTCTTTGCCCCGGTTATATTTCAAACCCCACTGAATACAATCCGCGGCCAATGGTGCGGGCAAGTCTTTAAGATACCCGGCAGGCGCTCCCGCAAGCTGGGACAATTGTCCAAAGCTCCAATTAGTCGGGCTGTTCACGTGTTCCCGGTGATTGTCGTCGGCGTACTCAATCCGCAAATCTCCGCGGCTTGGGTTCGCTTCGTCAAATTCTCCAACAATCTGGATTTTGTGAGTGTCAACCGTGCGGCTGGTCATTTGGGCGGCGTCGTTCTTTTTATATGCCAACATACTGTCGAGCGATAAAAACTTCTGATCGTCCGGGCGGTTAAACCACTGTGAAGATACTGCGGAATTGCCAATCCCGTGCGCAAATGCGTTAGTTTGATAAGTCATATTATGTTCTCCGTAAAAACAAAAAGGGGGCGGAATTGCTCCCTCCCCCATAATATCGCAGATAATCCTATACTAAGCAAGCTAATATTTTAAAAAGTTATTCCGCTCCAATATCCCCAGCGACGTGGTGCCGTATAATACTGCGCGGCGGTAAAGACTTGGCAAACCTTTTTAGTTTCTCCCCGTCGGTTTCTTCGGGCTGGTGGTGGTTGCTGGTAGCGTCCCAGTGAATGCGAACGTTTCCGCCGTCGGCATAACATCCGCCGCGGGTTTCTGGGTCCGCTGCTTTTTTCTTGGCAGCACCATGCGCAGTAAATCCAATAATAAAATTACGATCTAGCCGAGCGCATAAAGGATCACCGTTTCCACAATCGCGGCAGCTAAAGCCCTCGCGGTATTCTGCCGGGCATCTAACCACCGGGATGCGATCCGTTTGAATAAAATCCCCACGGTTGTTAGTTCGTCCAAATAATGGGGCGCTGGTTTTTTTCCCGTTCTCCCATTCGGATTCGGGCAGCACTACAACGGTCGGCACTACTCGCGCCGCTGCTGCGGCTCCGACTAAAGTATCCGCGGAATAATTAACCACGGTTTTACCCGGCTTTAATTTGTCGGCCCACAAATGCCAACCGAAATGGGTATAAGTAAATGATTGCCCTTTAGTTGGGACCGCATCCAATAAAGCGTCGAAGTAATCGGCGTCAATATCCTGCGAACCTTTACCGCTGCAATTCATTTTGCAAGCTGCCGGGCACGTGCCGTATTTTTCCCCGTTGCCTGCGCGGTAGGTTACTGCGATCCCTTTTGTTTTTTCGGCTCTACTTGTTTCTACTGTCTTTAACATGGTTGCCCCCATAGTTGTGTATAAGATATATCGCATACTATACGACATAAAAAAGCCCGGAGTCAACCGGGCTGATGTTTTAGTAAGTTATTTCTTTTTTCGCTTGGGCTTTTTATTCAAGTCTTCGTAAGCATCTAATCCAAACAATAATTTATAGAGCCATTCAAATAAAAACATATTAACCCCAATCCTTTTGTCCGCCATCATCTTCGGCAGTTTTATACCCTGCACTATAAGAAGTTATTTCTGCGGCAGTCATGTCTTTAAGTTCGACCCGTTCGCTGCCATGAGTAGCCCCTTTAAAAAAATGAGGGTCGTATTGTCTTCCGTACCAAAAATCAGCCCCGCCTCTATCATGCGGTCCGCCATGTCGTGTTGAATGTGTCATATAGTTTTCTCCGTTTGTTTAGTTGACTATAAGATACTATGCGATTTTGTGGGACATATCAAGCTAAAAATAACGTTCCAGTCTGCTTTGCCTTCAACATGGTGAAGAGGGTCCACTTTCAAACCCGTCATCTTTAAATCAACGGCTTCCGCTCCGGGGTACAGATACGTTTGCTCGGGGGCGTTTTTAGTTGGTTGTTTCCTAACCAGAACCCAGACACTGGCATGACCATGCGTTGTAAGCCAAGCCACCTGATGTGGTCTTAAATCCACAGCATTACCTGCGGTCGCTTTTAGTTCTACAAAATGAAAGTTGCCTAGCTCATCACATAACACAACATCCGGTACGCCCGGCATTGCCCAAGTTTCTAATCTAGTAGCTTTAATGTTGCGTTGCGTTTTCGCCATCCCCGTCTTCATCTGCCTCCAAAAGTCGGCTTCTCGCTTTGTCGCGGTTCTGGGAATTGCTCTCTCCTTCGGGAGTAACGTCGATAGTGATCGGGGCATAGCTTTGTTTAATCTCCTTGAGTGCTTTCAAGACTTCATCTTTATTCATGCCGTCGATGCTGCCTGTTCTTATTTCACTCTTACTTACATAAATATCACCGTGCGCTTGCCCTCGACGGTACTCGGCTTGAACGGCTGCACTATATGCACCGTTAGTTAACGCCATATCACGGATGGTTTGTAAATCCCGCAAGTGACGTTGGTAGTTTACCCCAAACTTTTCATCTAACTCCGCCCGGTAAGACTGGATAGCATGAACAACATGAGGGCTAATATTTGAATTTGTTAGCTCATATGCTCTAGTGTGAGCGGAGCCTGCTGGATAGCCTGCATTGATAGCGGCTTCTCGCATAGTTATCTGGCCGTCTTTACTCACCAGTTCTTTAACAAACAGTTCTTGCTTTCGCGTAAGGGTTTGCACTTTGGTTGCTTTAGGTCTTCCAACCTTTCGAGTTGCTACAGATTTAAGGGGCATTCTATTCTCCAGTTATTAAACGGTAGTTTGCCACAAACTAGAACGCTTTTACATATATAGGAAGTAAAATATATATTTAATAAAAAAAACTTTCAGGCCCTTATACGCACTTTGATCTTTAAGGTTACATAAACTCTGGTACGGTTACATATTTGTTTTTAACTTATGTAACTAAATATCCCTATATAGAACAACGGCTTAACTGCTAAAGTTACACGGTTACACCGGTTACACCTTTATTTACAAAAAATATTTATTTCTTTAAATATCTCTATATATGTATATGGTGTTTAAAGTGTTTCCCGCGGGCCGTGATTAAGGGATAATTGTTACCGGTCCAACCTCAGTGTGGATACACCGAAGAGTTATTCGTCCTGTATCTTGGGGGTTGGACCACCTTCTTCGCCTTTAATAGAAACTCTTTTCATAGGCTTAGTGTTAAAGAACCCTTTGTAGTCCGGGTATTGGTACATGAACAATCGTGCGTACAACGCAATGTAGTCGTTCGAGATTTTGTATTCATCCCCGGTGGTGACGATCATTGTCTCCCACCGAATGCGGTTTACAATTAACCATGCGGAAAGTTTTCGGTGCCCTTTCCGAATAGCTTGGAAGGTGAACTTTTTAAACATAGAGTAGAACTCGGGGTTTTCTTTATGCCAACCCCACCAACGTTCTTTCAGGTCATTCGTCATCCAAACAGCCAAACACCAAGTCCCGCCAACAAACCACCTATGGCAGCCATTAAAGAAAACTTATGTTTCACGTGCCATGGTTCTTGGTCCAAGTCCCAATGTTCCTCCATCTCTTCTACAGGGGGGCTAATAATAATAACTTCCGCCTGACGTGCTTTCTTCATATTTTGTGCCAGCATAAAGTTTAAGACTACATCTTCGTCCCAACGGTTAACGAGCTTTGGTCCGCGGTTCGCGGTTGTCGGAACTTTTATAGGCCGGGGAAATTCATGCGCCTTTATTTTTCGGTAAATAGTTGGGGCAGACATTCGTGCGATAATGCACACTTCTTCGAGCTTAATTAATTTTTTCATAGCGATCTCCGTTTAGTAGTTATCTCCCATAGTGTATGGGATTTTATCTATAAAAGTCAACCACGCAGAATGCGTATCCAAGCTTTCTCTATCTCAAGGGATTGCTTTTGTCGGTCTTCTATGGTTAAAGATTCGTCTTTTGCAATTTTTACGAGGGTTACGTTAACCAGTTTGTTGATCCGATTAACGCACCAACTGTAACTCATTTCATCTATTCGCTTCTCGGCTTCCATGTATCTACCTCCGCGTACCATTTGCCGCCCTTACTTTCTTTCACCTGAACGTTAATCCATTCATCGGTCTGGCCCGTGAGCCATGTTATAAGGTCTTCTCTTTTTATACTTAGAGCGCACTTAACGAAGTCAGGTGCTTTCTCGTTTGGTTTTTTAGCCATAAGGCCGTCTACAAAATCTGCCATTTTCTTTCTCCTAAACGTAAAAACCCCCAGCCGGGGGCAACCAGACTGGGGGTGAGTCAACTACGGAGAACATGTTTCCATGCTCAAGGTTATTATAAACACAACCGTATGCGATAAGCAATAGTTAATCGCATAGATCACTAGGAAATTCTCCTGCTGATATTGGATCGTTTATTGTTAGCAAACAACGCGAACACCTTCTAATAAGAACTTCATCGGTTATCTCAACAACACCTAATTGAGCTTCACACTTCGGACACTGGTTTCTTACCAGCCGCTTGTGTATTACGCCCTTCTCTACTGTACGATTCATCGCCGATATTTATCTCCGCTTCTTTATACCACTCAAAGACCAGCCGTAGCTGCCCGCCTATGGTCCTACCTTCAGCTTTAGATAGTTCTTTAATTTCTTCGTACACTTCTCGCGGTACGAGAACGCTTTTCCAACGTGTAGTATCCATGTTTTTTTCTCCGATGCCCCCGGAATATATCTACGATATTATAGGAAGATATAGAATAATGCAAGAAAAACCCGCAATCCGGAGACTTCGGGTTAATTTTTTACAAAGTTATTTAGCTTCTCCCCAAGAGGGTCCGATTTCTATGTCACATTTAGAGGGAACCTCCAGCGGCACAGCACTTTCCATAACCCCTGCAACAACCTTTGCTTCTTCAACATTCTTGACTGACATTGCCAGTTCGTCGTGTATCTGGAGCATGGGTAATATTCCCTGCTTATACAGATCGACCATCGCTTTCTTGGTCATGTCCGCGGCAGATGCTTGGATCAACCTGTTCAACGCTTTGTATGTATAAGCTCTTTTAAGGCGGGTCGTGGGCCCATATTCATCCACTGCTTCTCTGTACGGCATCGCTTTGTGCATGGCAAACGTGTCAGGTTCCCACAAATTAAAGCGACACTTCCTACCGAGTAGCGAGGTCAGTGATCCACCAGAAGATTTCTCGTTCAGTCTATTCATTACCCCGGTCATTAGTCCCTTAACGAAAGGCACCCTGTTGTGGTACTGCTTAACCAAACCTTTCGCCTCCTCTACCGAAATGTCTAATTGCTCCGACATTTTGTTAACACCCATACCGTAGATTAAACCCAAGTTAATTGTCTTGGCCTGCTTTCTAGGAATGTTAGCCATCTCTGCTACTAAGCTATGAAAGTCTGTTTCCGGATCATCGTTGTATGCTTTTACAAACTCCGCAGCACCCTCTAAAGGTACGCCTCGCGTTTTGCCGTAGACATGAGCATAATGTACCAAGATGCGTGGTTCTTGCTGAGAGAAGTCAATAGCCGCCCATTGCTCGCCTTCCTCTGGGAGAAACAAGGAACGAATCATTGGCCCCATTTCTGGATCGCGGGCCGGGATTTGTTGAAGGTTAGGGTTAGACATTGAGATTCTGCCCGACACCGTACCACCATCATCCGAACGGATTTGATTTATATGGGAATGTATTCGGCCATCAGCGTGGCAGTGTTTCATGATAGTGTTGATGAAGGTGCCGGATGTTTTGTTCAGGTTCCTAGCCTGAGTGACGAGTTGCGCGAGGGGATGTTGATGCTCTTGCAAAAAGAGTTTAGTAAAGCTAGGTGCGCCTTTTTCTGTACGTGGATAATGGATTCCGACTTTATCGAACGCTTTCGAGAGCGATTGAGCAGCCCAGATTTCCACGTCACTCCCAGAAAGGCGCTTGATCTCCTTCATGACTTCTCGTTCCCGCTTGAGAAGACTATCCCTAGTTCTTTCTACCCTGTTGGTGTTAACCCTAACCCCACGCATGGTCATGTCCACAAGACATGGCAGCAGGTCAAGTTCGAGATTGGCGACGCTCCACAAGTTTTCTTTGCCAAGTTGAACGGAGAAGTAATTCCAGAGTTCGAGGGTGAGTTCGGCATCTCCTTCAGCGTAAGGTCCAACGTACATGGCTGGCATCTTCCACATTTCTGCTTTCGGATCGACACCAAACTCGCGAGCCGCCTCCACTAAACCTTTCTCAGATTTAACTTTGTTAAGGTGTTCGTAAGCCAGCGCGTTTAAACTGTAGCTAAACCTGTTCTCATCTAATAAAGAGGCCACCACCATAGTATCAATGATGCGGCCCTTTACATCGAAGCCCATTCTTTTTATCCAGCCCAAGTCATACTGAGCGTTGTGCATGATCTTATCCGCAGGACATTCAAAGACTTTCTTCAGCCATTTGTTTACCTGCTTCTCATCTAAATTTCCACCACCGTAGTGTCGAATGGGGATATACCCTGACCAATCATCTACTGCGATGGCGTAACCCACCACTTCACCATCACCTGTTGGCCAACCGGGCCCATGTTTCTTTAGGTTCGGGTCCCGTGTTTCCACGTCGATTGCGATCTTCTTTGCCGACGTAAGGTCGGGAAGCTCAAGGGGAGGTATCCACTCACTTTTTGGTGCGAACATTGCCATTTGTAGTTTTGCCATTATCTTTTTCCTTATGAGTAAACTCCGCACCAAGGGCGGTGTATCCTGCTTTATCTAACCATGAATCAACATGGTCTATACTTTCTATTAATCGACTGGTCTTCACCCAATCCATCATCAAAGCCACGTGGGCCGCGGTTATGTGACCGTGAGACGCCAACGCACCTTTAATAATCTCGTTCCAACCCACAGCTATTCGCTTGTGGTTGAGGTAAGCGTCACCGTAATCCTTGGCGCGTGGACCATTAATAAGCTTTTCCGCTTCACGCAGAACATCTTCTCGTTTCATACTAATGTACCGTTTGGTTGAGGGGCCCATAGACGATCCAATCGTTTTCGTCGTTGTCCCATTTCAAAGTAAGACCGGGCATATCCTCATCTTTAATAAGAGGGTTTGACCAATCTGCGAGAGTTGGGTCCAGAACGGTCCCATGTTTTTCTTCTACATCACGCAACATTTGCTGGTATTTTGCTAAAGTAATTTTTGTCATAGGTCATAACTCCGTGAAACATCTTCGGCATCGACTATATACAAGTTTTGTTTTGCACGTGTTACGGCTACGTAGAAAACACGGTGAGTATCGTCCGGGTGTCTTTGGAACTGAGTATCTGCTGCGGGACTAAGGTCCGTGAACAGTACAACATTGTCCGCTTCACCACCTTTTGATCCGTGGATCGTGGACGCTGTAATGCGAGGTACGCCATTAAACTTCTCGCCCCTACGTAGAAGTGCCGTAACGTAAGCACGGTCAGTGTCGGGCAATTTATTCATGGCCAAAGACCAGATCATGTCCGTATTTGCAAGCAGCCCATGGTTGTTTTTTAAGGCGTCAAATGTAAATAGGTCTGTATCATCAACGCCGGGAAGTTTTTTAAACCCCCGCGTAAGTCTCTCACCTACCGACATATAGCTATAGATTATCCGAGCGACCTTACCTGTTATTTGTTTACCCGCCCGGACTTGCTCCCAACCATTGACAGCTTCACTTACCTTTTCACTTATTGATCTATAGCCGCGGTAGTTAAACAAGTACCCGCTAGACTTTAGGTCATGTGCTACCGGTGTTAACTGGTATCCTGCTTGGGACAGAATTAACCATTGTCCGTGAGCCATATCTAAAGAGTTAATACTATTTATCCGTGTGACTTTCCCCATTTCAGACCGAGGCTCATACTTCTTTGGAAACCTACGGCCTATTCTTCGGACAACATTCTCCGCTACGTCATGAACTAATTTAGGTATGCGGTAGGATTGAGTCAGGGTTTCTGACCCACCCGGAAGGTTAATAAAATGGTCCACGTCTGCACCTGCCCAGCGGTAGATAGCTTGGTCATCGTCTCCAGCGCAATACATCTTCTTAGACTTACTGTCTATTAAGTGGGCTATGTCCCACTGCAAGGGTGATAAATCTTGAGCTTCATCTAAAAAGCATAAATCAAATTCGGGGCAAAAGGTTTCTCCACCCTTTGCAAACTGCTCAAGCATGTCGGTAAAGTCATACAGACCCATGCTTTCTTTGTACTCTTTCAAGCATTTATCAACATGGTAAACAGTGTTCCACTCTTCTTCGATGCTGCTTTGGTTGTACTCATCACGCAATTCAGACTTACGTAACCGGGATAAGTTAATTAATCCAAGAATAGGATCACTACTTGCCACCATACTAGGCACGTCATCATCTATAGAAGTATTTTTCTGTGCGCCAAGCTCGACACCAATGGCACGACTTAACTCCCGGTAATTCTCTTCCTGCATTACTTGTTCGGGGCGTATGTCAGACATTGTTAAAGCTAAACTGTGCAGCGTTCTAAAGAATATTAAATCCTTCTTAGGGTCTAGGTTAAACCTTTCCGCCGCACGTTCCTTTGCCTCATTAGCCGCCTTACGAGTAAAGGCTAGGAAAGCTATTTTGTCGGGAGAAGTGCCACTTTCCAAAGCTTTATCTACCATGTTTAATAGTGTGGTAGTCTTACCAGTCCCCGGTGGGCCAAATATCCTAAACATTTTTTGCCCTGCTATATATTTGTTGAACCCGTTGCTTAGATATATTGAACAACTTAGCGACCGCAGTCATCGTCATACGCTCTTCATCAATAAGACGAACTATTTCATTGTTTCTTTTTATTACTATATTTTCATTAAGTTTCATTAGAAAGGTGCCTCTTCTTGAGAACCAAACTGAGGCGTTTTTAAATCTATCTCTGCGTTTTCAAAAGCAGGTATCTTCCACACCCGCACCGCTCTACCTTTAATCTTTAATACCAAGCTATCTCCGTTAATGTCTCTCAACCGTTGTGCAATTTTGTGGGACTTATATTCAAAGAACTTATTCTTTTTTAAATAACTCTCAAAATCTTTAAGCCTAAAGTAAGTAACCTCTTCTTCTTCATCGGTCCAAGGGCGACGTAATAGTATCTCTTCTTTGTCTTGCGCTTGCTGCAAGTGACGGCAGAACTCTTCGAGGTAGTCATAAAACTGACCACTAATACTGGCGTCTACCGCAACCTCCATGATTGCGCTTTCGTTATCCCGCATCTCTGTCATCAAGGTACTTATGCGGCTTTCCCATTGTTGCTTTGCAACAGACCTAGGCATGAAGTTCAGTTGTTCCATACAAGCTTTTTGAAACATTAGCTGACTCATCAGTGCTTCTGTATCAAGCTCCAGAGGCTCGCCGTTAACGTCCATAAACCAAACTGGTGGGGTACTATTGTATTTGCGTAGATTTGCGATTGTAGCGCCTGCTACAGCCGCTCCTATGCCAAACTTACGGGTACGACATAACTCTTTGTTACAGTAAGCGTTGATAGGGGCGTCGTTACATTTATAAGCGTATTCTTTGCGCTCTAACTGTTTGGCAACTATGTTGACCTCTGGTAAAGGCAATGGCGGAGACAGGTACTCCATGTTGTATCGTAAAATTTCTGACTCCCAGCTATCTGGAAACGCTTTTCGTAAATAAACACCGATGTTAAACAAACCATTGTTTCTTCCACCTTCACTTATCCGCTGCTTACAAAGGATTTGTAGACACGGCGGACCATCTTTTGCGATTATTTCATTCGCGCCACTATCTGTTACTTGTAGTTTCACCACTTCTTCAGGAGTTTGGGCGTATTGTTCGTATAACGCTATGAACTCATCTAGGCTGGCAGAAGTGCCATCGTCTAAAAATGCGTAGCGTAGACCATTATCATGATCGTAATAGGGTAGGTTAAGAAAGTTACCTACGTCCCCGCGATCTAAATGTAATTTGATTTGTTTAGGAAATATTTCGCTTTCGCCGTAACCAAGTGCGGCGGACATGTGCTGTAAAGACCTTTGCATGTCTTTTGCGGCTACCCATTCTTTTGAAAACAAAAAGCAATGTGCCCCGCCTGATTTTGATCGGCATACTACTAAAGGTAATTTTAACTTTCTCACCTTTTCAATTAAAAACTTGTGATCCAGTGGATAAACATCCACATCTATACAACCCCAAACACACTGGTTGTCTTCATTTATAGGGATGATACCTAAACCGTTGCCTTCTCCAGACAAGTGTTTTTCCCAAAGCTGTTTAGTACGGGGTTCTCTCAATACTCCTGCTTTGCCTTGCGCTTTACCGTTAGCGCCTGTTTTTTCTATTTTGAAGTAGCCGTGAGCTTCCTTCAGACCATCAAATATGGTCATAAATTTATCTAATGACATTTGTGCCCCCATACGGAAAAAGAAGCGGCAGGGCTTTCACCCCGCCGCATGACTAATTAAAACGGTGTGTTACCCGCCGTTCCTTCATCATCCGTATGTTTAACCACAACGTCCCCGGCTGTAATACTCTCAGCAAAACTTTTTGCACGAGCGTACAGACCACCATCTTCAATAACACCTTCGCAAGACATCTCCCATCCGTGCCAAGAACCTTTGCTGTTCTCTTCTCCCACAGTTTTCAGGTGATAGATGTGGGAGAAACGAGGCGGTGTAAACGGCCCATTAGCTCCCTGCATTGAACGAGACGCCATCATACTATTCCACTTCCGGCTCTTTTTAAGCTGTGTGGATTTCATCGCAATCAAGGCCGTCTCGGTAGCCCCTTCTGCGTTTATCAATAGAACAAAGTGCTGATGAGTCTCTTCAATGTACTCACCATTACCATCGACAACATATTCTTTGTTGTCATCCGCAGACCTTTCCGTCTTAGGGCGTTCCTGTCCGGGTTCGTAAATTGCCGTAGGCGCACCGCTTCCGCTGCCACGCGGAGCCCACTGAATAAACCTACGTTGGTAAGCACAAGGAATCACTCGAACTCCTTCTTTACCTTTATAGGGAATACCAGTTACGGTGTTATATATATCACCCTTACGAGCCGTTTCATTCTCATCCAAGACTGGATCGTTGCCAGAGAGAACCTTTAAAAACGGAAGAGCTAAGTCTTCTGTTCCCATGTTCTCCATGCCTTGTCCTGCATCCTGTTCCATCATAGCGGGGTTAAATACCGCCAGTTCTTTTTTGCCTACTTCGGCTAGTTCACTTTTCTTAGTCATTATTTCTTACTCCTTTTAATTACTGCGCGTTGACCTACCCATGCTCCAAACAATTCCATTGGAAAATCCTCTCCCGCTTCGCAACGCTCTTTTACAAAAGCACGAAGTGTTTGAGGGTGAACCGCTGTTTTTTGTTCGGGAACAAACCCTTGCTGGTGCGCAAATGCCGCAAAGGCTCCCGCTTGATCGTCTTCCCCACGGCCAAATTGACACGCGACAGTATTCTTAATAATGTCATCGTGACCATGGTCGCGTAGCCAATCGTAGGCTTCTGGACGTTTTTCAACGAGAATGGAAGCACCATAGGTTTGTTTAACCTCGACGGTAGAACCGTCATCTAGTGCAAATGAAGCTATGCCTATTTCTGCAAGCATCGCAGGCATCTCTTCATCCGTGAGTTTAATGAGCTTTTTCTTCGCGGTCTTGAGATTTTCCTCAAGAGACTCGATATACTCTTCTTCATCACGGATTGTTCTGGCCAACGCAGCTATTGAAGTAAGCCCCTGCTGGTCAATTTTTTCGACAGATGATGCAATCGTTTTTTCAAAGTCTTGCTCCATCATTTGTTTCAAGTCATCAGACATCGTTTTTCTCCTTTCGTGGTTAAAGGCACCTTTCGGGCCTTGACAATTATGTATATTATCTTATACCATACAGAAGTCAAGCAAATATTTCAATAGGGTTAAAGATGAAAAGCTACGTATATGAAACTCAACCATACGAACACCAACGTCAGGCTTTTGAAGAGTCGTGGGACGCGGATTACTTTGCGTTACTTATGGAGATGGGCACCGGTAAGTCTAAAGTAGCAATAGACACCATGGGCGCTTTGTTCGAGTCCGGGCAGATAAAGGCAGCCCTTATTGTAGCGCCAAAAGGAGTTTATGATAACTGGGTAAAGGGTGAAATCCCGATTCATTTACCCAAGCGCATACCTAGAAAGGTACTGCGTTGGATTCCGTCTACCTCAAAGAAGTACGATACGGAGCTTAAAGACTTTATTGTTGACTTTGATCCCACGTTTTTAAAGGTGTTTGTAATGAACATAGAGGCTTTTTCCTCTGTTAGAGGGACGGAAGCGGCTTTAGCTTATTTACATCAAAACCAAGACAACATTGTTATTGTTGACGAATCGACTACAATTAAAAATAGGAAGGCTGCGAGGACGAAGAATATTATTGCTTTGCAGGAACGGGCTAAATACCGCCGGATATTGACCGGCTCCCCTATAACAAAGAGCCCTATGGACCTGTTCAGTCAATGTAACTTCCTTGCCGAAAAAGCACTAGGCTTTAACAGCTATTTTGCTTTTCAAGCGCGTTACGCCAATGTTCAGAGACGAATGATGGGTCATCGCAGCTTCCAACAGATTGTGGGCTATCGTCGGTTAGAAGAACTTTCTGAAAAGTTAGATCGGTTTAGTAGCCGGGTTCTAAAAGTCGATTGCCTTGATCTTCCACCTAAAGTTTATATAAAGCGCGAAGTTTCTTTGACTCTGGAACAAGCCAAGCTTTACGTGCAGATGCAAAAGTTAGCTTTAGCTAAACTTGAAAGCGGGGAGCTTGTTACGACAGCTAGTGTTTTAACACAGATAATGAGATTACAACAGATTTGCTGCGGTCATTTGCAGCCAGATGAGGGTGAGATACAACCTATTAAGAGCAATCGGTTAAACGAATTACTCGACCTCACTGAAGAGTTTCAGGGTAAAGCAATCATTTGGGCGACGTACACACACGACATCCAACAGGTAGCTTATGCCCTGCGCGACCGGTTCGGGCCCGAATCGGTCGCAACCTATTATGGTGCTACACCACAAGATGAAAGACAAAGTATTGTGGAACAGTTCCAAGACCCGGAGTCCCCTTTAAAGTTTTTTGTGGGACAGCCCAAGACAGGTGGATATGGTATTACACTTACCGAAGCGACTACTGTTATCTATTATAGTAATAGTTACGACCTTGAAATACGCTTACAATCGGAAGATAGGGCACATAGAATAGGTCAAAAGAATAAAGTCACTTATATAGACTTAGTTTCTCCCGGAACAATAGACGAAAAAATATTAGAAGCCTTGCGCAATAAAATTGATATTGCTGGAAAGGTTTTGGGTGAAGATGTTAAAGGCTGGCTTACCTAGGCATTACAGGTAAAGAACCTATGCCCCCTTGAACGCCATAGTTGTGAGCCATGTTTTCAAACATACCACCAATTCCGGGAACCATACCACCTTGAGCAAACCCTGCTAAGTTAACATTTCCAGCAGTCCCTCCACTGGTATGACCACCATAACCTGCCAAACTAATGTTTGGTGCGGTACTAGAAGTGCCTCGGCCAGCGTAGCTATAGGGTATTGCGTCGGAGGCATAACCTTCTGCCGTTGATCGGCCTTCGGCTCTTTTTTGAGCAGCGGCGGAATACGCATCGTATTGGGCCTGATCGTAGCTATACTTTTCAGGATTCTCCAAACGATCCCTTTCGTCAGCGGTGTAATAATTTGCCCGGCCTGCGTATTCTTGAAATATACTCATTAAGCTTGACCCATCAAACTTCCAATCCCAAGAAGTTCTGCGTCTTCTGGGAATAAAGCTGCATACCTACGTCTATCAACTGGCCCTGTATTAGGGGAAGGCTGTGGAGCCGCAGAGGCGAATTGATTAGACGTAGGCGCAGCACCCGGACCTTGAGCGGGAATGTTCAAGGTATTCGGATTAAGTGCCCCTTGTTGGTTATCAAGGGGTAAAGGTGTTGGTGCGACGGGTTTCATTTCTGGAGCCACGTAATCTGCGTCTTCTGACTGATCCCTTACCACAAGGGGTACTCTTCGGCCTACTTGTCTAGCAAGTGGAGCAAAGAACTTATCTAGTACAGTCATCGCACCATCTAAATCATCTTTTGTTTTAATTGTTTTCATGGCCGCAGCTAATGCTTTTGGATTAGAAAACAATTCAGTCATAATTTTAATACGTTGAGACTCTGGTCCACGCAATAATAGTTTTTGCACAACCTCAGAACCTGTTTGTTCCGCAATTAAGCCACCACTCATTCGAGGCAGACCTAAAAGGCTCATCATTTTATTTTGTATTGCACTACCCGCACTAGCACCAGCAATACGGACGTAAAATAATTTGGCTAGACTTGGGTTTTTAAACAACACGTTTTCAAAGTCACCGGAAGCAAACGCTTCTTCAACACCACGCATTGTCTTAATAGCTTTTTGAAGGCCTTCCATTTCTTCTTCCGTGGATAGCCCTTTTCGTATCATAAAGTCTTCCATAGAAAACTTAATAGAAGGGTCCACGCCTTTCATTTGACCAAACAATTCCTTTTGTAGGGCATCTCCGTTTGGCAGCCCAACAGAGTTGTTTGATTTTATCAAAGCGTTATTTAAAATAGCGGACTTCAACCCGGATAAAGCTTGTTCACGGGTAAACTCAGTGCCTTCCATACTAGCTTCTGAAGTCATCTTATATAACGAGTTCATAGCCATCGAAGGTTTTTCGGAAGCAAGTGCTTTGGCTACTGCTTTTCCGGGGTCTTCAAATTGGATCACCCACTGAAAAGCTTTAGTGTCGTACAAAGCTTTTAATTGATCTTCATCAAAACCTAATTGCTTTGCTTGATTAGGGTTAAGTGTGTTTTCAATGTCCCCAAGCATGTTGTTATAAGCTTTAGTTGCGCTAGTGGCATCAGCTAAATCTCTTTCTAGATCAGGGATAAACTTAAACAGTTCTTTAGTGCCCGGTTGTTGCTTCAAAGCTTTTAACTTAGTTTCGTTAACAACAAACGTTTCAATACTTTCAGTTGGTCTAGCAGGATTAATGGTTGTTTTCTTGTCCATTATCTTACTCAAAGAATCGCGTAAAGCTGCGGACATAATAGCGTCCGCGTCCATTGCTCCAACAGCATCTTCAGCAAAACCACCTTCATCAATTAAAAATCTACCTGCGGCTCTTATTTGGTCAAACCTTTGCACGGTAGCATTACTGTTGCCACGAAAAGCTTGATCTAACAAGGCTTCCGGAGACATAACCATGCCTCTTTGTTTATCTACTGTTTGAAGATCGTTTAAAAAACTACGTGTAAATACATTATTTCTTGCAAAAGTGTAAGCACGAGCCGCGTTATAAGCCTGAGAAGCCCCGTCTTTTTGACTGGTAAGGTCTCTCAATAAGGCGTCACTTATTTTGTCTAAACGACCGGCGTTTACTAAGTCCCCATTTTTACGCAAAACAGAAGCTTTATTTAACAAACCAGAGCGCATCTCAAAGAATTTTTGTGCAGTGGCCGGGTTACGCCCAGTACCGTTTTGGAAATGTTCTCTTAAATCTTCAATATCGTCTGAATACCTTCCCAAAGCACTATTAAGGTCAGCTTGAGCGCCTTTTGAGGAAAAATTCAAACCGTTTTTAGTGGATGGTCTATCCATCAACTGAAGTACATTAGGTTGCTTTATTTCTTTACCGTTTTTAGCAATAAATTGAGTAATAGGGTAGCTACCCACTTCTTTCCAGAGCCGTTGTTCGCGGGTTTTGCTTAGTTTTATCTGGTTTTGCAACACTGTATATAGTTGTTGAGATAGGTCTACTCGTTCAGAGCCCCCTGAAAGGTCTCTTCCCACTACTTTCGTCGCAGCGTTCGTCAATTTTTCGACAGCCCCGTCTACGCCGTTCATTATGTTTTCTTCAAACAATCCTTGCTGCATACGTGCTGCCACAGCTAGTGCGGTAGGATCACCTGTTGCAACCAACGTTCTTATAGCGTTGATCGCTCCGGCCTGCATCTCTTCACGGCCTTTTCCTGTAGCAACAGCTAAGTCTTTACTGGATTTTTCTAATTCGTTTTGAATTGTTCTTATTGTGGGTGAGAAATCTAAGCCAGACAGTTCGGCTAAATCCGCCGTAGTAAATTTAACGGGATTACCTGCTGCATCTACACTTGCTGTATTCAATTCATCAATAAATTTTGCAAACTTTTCATCGGCAGTTCTAATTAATTTACCGTCGGCATCTCTTACATCCGCGTATTCTTCAGATTTACGAATAGCCATCATTATACGACCAACGGCGTCTTTCTCCATTTTACCGGTTAAAAGACCTTCAGTGTTCTTTGAATTTCCATACCATCTTTTAAGGGTTCCCACTAAGTCGGGAGCATAATCAACGGCTATCTGCGCTGGTAGAGGAACAATAAAAGAACCTACAAGCTCGTAACCCAAACGAACATTTTCATTATAAGGGTCTGTGTCTTGAGCAATATATGCTCCAGTACCCATACCTGCGGCAGAAGCTGTTTCTAAACCCAAAAACTTGCCCGTGTTTTCACGTGCATATTTCATGGAGGTTTCAATACCGGATTCAATACCACCTATAACTCTGGCCCCAACAGGACCTTTTCGAGGATCAGCTAAGTAACCTGCGGGATTAAACCTAGCTATCCCGAGGTTGACACCCATATCCCCACCAAACATTTTTCCGCGGGTGGCACTTTCACGGGCCGCATTTGCAGCCGCATAAGCTTTAGAGGTTGCTTTTTCGCTCATTCCTGCGTTTCTAGCAGCAAGTTTAAAGGTTTCTTCTGTAATTTTACCCCCAGAAACGTTTTTAAAGTTTTCTAAAAACTCCAACGCTCCTGTTTTTGCTTTAGGAATACTGGTTACTAATTTGTAAGGAGCGAGCAACATTGAACCCGCCATCACTACTGTTTCACCCATATTAGCCGCAGGTTGCAACGAGGGTACAACAGGATCAGCCTCTCCAATAAGGGCATCTTCTGCTTTACTTGCGCTTATAGCACCAACAATAGCTCCACCAATTCCACCAATCCCATAAACAATCCCTTTTGCTATAAGTCCGGGAAGTCCCAGTGGAGGAATAAAAGCGGCAATGGGGTTTGCAAGTGCTAAACCTGCTTTAAAGCCAATACCAGCACCTACTGTTTCAGGGACAGCCCTAGCCGCAGTAGAAAGTCCTGCTTTTAACCCTGAAAAAGACCCTTTCTCAGGGTCATATTTACCAAAGTCGCCAACATTAGTAAAAAGGGTTAATATTTCCTCTTTACTAATATTACGTTGTTCGGGGGCTATGTTTTTATACCGGTCTAACTTATCTAAAAAAGGGTTAGTACCGTCGGCAAAACTTTCCATCGTCAAAAGCGTATCGACTTCCAACTCTTCGTTTGCAATATCCAGAATACCTTGCACAGTCTTATCTAGACCCTGCGTTTCCATCAAATTTTCAAACTCAGGCGCGGTTAGCGTGATAAGGGATTCATCCGCCATTAGTTCTTCCTCATCTGGTTGATCTGGCTTTTAACTGTACCTAGACTTTGGTCCTGACCATCAACATTAGATGTTCGTGATAAAGGAACATACTCAAACCCTTTTTGGAAAGCCAATATTTCGTTCATAAACACTTTCATTTGGTTCATGTCCTCACGGGCTCCCGTAACTTGCGCCTTTGTATATTGACCTCTGTTACCACCGTACTCAGGTAGTACGGCCTTACCTATTTGCATTTGTTGCGCAATCATGTCGGAAAGAGTTTGGAAAGAAGCTGAAGCGTCTGCATCAGTTTTCAAGAACAAACCTCCGGGTCTAATATTAGCGACTTCTTTTTCTATCTTTTCTTGCACGAACTTTAACACCCTGCCATCAGATTGATTTGTAGAAAATTGCAATAAATCGTTAGCTAATGCGTCAAGACTGGTTGCAGCTTTAGACAAGTTTTGCGCTTCAGGACTAGCGTCTCCGCCAAACAATTCTGCGGACCCTTCGGACAACATTTTGCCTATACCGGGGAATATCCTAGAGGCACCAATGACTTTTCGGTAGTCTACGTTGGGGTCGTAACGGTTCGGTTTTGTTAGACCAAAAGCCGTAGATGAGTAGTTAACGGTGCCATCATCGTTAAATAATTCTAGTGTAGCGTCTTGTAAGGTCGTAGCGGCCTCACCCGAACTAGCCGTACCACTCACTCCTCCCCCGTCCAATTCACCTTTAGTGATTTTTTGGTAGAAAGTAGGGCTTCCAGTCTTAATAGACTCTAGAATCTGACCGGCAAGTTGGCCACCAGCACCCTCAACATACACTTCACCATTCCAAACTCGTTCTGGTTTAATGTAATCAAGGACTAATTGCTCAAACTCCGCCGTTCCAGCACCTAACGTACCGTTAGCGTATTGAGTTAATCTTTCCGGATCAGTTAGATAGGAAATAGTAGCCGTTTTAGACTCGCTACCCAATCGTTTGTTATTAGCTTCCAGTCTATCAATGGCTAATTTACCTAGATTGTAAGTATTATCTAAAGCCATGCTTTGTTCAGTAAGATCAAGTTTTCTATCACCTTGGTCCGCGCCACGTGTAGCAAGTTGCTCGTCAAACGCCCGGTTAACTTTAGCAATACCTCTGTCAATAGTCTTCTGATCGTAGTTAAAGGACTGCATGTCTTCTTGCATTGCAGCTTGAAACTCTTGTTTTGTAAGAGTTTGTCCGGCGTCAAAGGCTCTTTGCACAACACGTTCAGCGGACTCAAAGGTTTGTTCATGAACCTGTCGTTCAATAGCCAGTTCAGAATTAACTCTAGCCAATCCTTCGTTAAGTTCAGAACCAAACTCCATCTTAGAAAGATCGTAAGTGTTTTTAACACCCATTGCTTCAAGGCTTCTATCAAACGACGTAGTAGCCGAACTGATTTGAAACTCTCTGTCAAGTTGCTGGTTTTCTTTAAGCAACATATCTTTTATACCAACCATTTCCTTGCTGTTATCGAATTGAATTGCAAGTAAGGATTGATCGTTAGCAAATTTCTTAGCCATTACGGAGTCTTGGTAATCTTGGCTACCCATGCGTTCGTTAGTTTGGAAATCAAACCGGTCGCTTTGTAGAGATTTGCTGAAATTGTAGTTAATCTTGGCTAGGTTTGCTTGTATTAAAGCTTTTTGCTCAGTATGGTCTGTTGTGAAATCTTGCTCTAAGGCTTGTAAAGTCCTTTGTGCATCAATTTTTAAATTCGCTAAATCGGTCTGATGACCACGACCCAAGGAACTTTCTCCAGCGGTAAAGTCAAACAGGTTAGTTTGTTTATTTATCTCAAAAGCACGTTCTAACACGCTTTCCGCGCTTTGCCACTTCTGTTTGGAAGACAACAAGTCTTTTTGGTCTTGAGTAGCTATTTCAGCCGTCAAAGCCGCGTCTGCCGACCCTAGTGCTTGTAGTTTTAAAGCACGGTTTTCAGCTTTCTGACCTTCTTTAAACTTCTGTAGTTCACCGGCACGGGCACTAATGTTACCTAATACAGGTTGAAACGATTGAGCCAACTTTTCAGCAGGACTCATATTTCTTTCACCGGGTGTGGCAAACGCCAAAGCGCCTTGCGCAACGTCAAATAACATTTGAGCTTCGGTCATATTCTGTCGATCCGCTAAAGCAGCATCTTGATCGGCGGTTCCTAAAATACTTCCATAAATCGCTTCTTTATCTTGAAAGATTTGACCAAGGCGGCTGTCCATAGGGTCGCCACCGGCTTGCATAGAAACTACGGGACCGCCTTGATTAAAATTTACTGGAGCAGGCCCTCCGGGGACCTGTGCTTGAGCTTCTGGACCGCCCATATTAACAGTAGACATAATGCCTTCTGCCAGTGCGCCCTCTACGGGAGCTTGCATCTCTTCGGCAGCTAACCCGCCTATTCCTTCATCTACCATTGCGATCTGCATAACAGGTTGCAACAGTGTTAAGACTGATTCAGGCGTAGCTTGAGAGTCTTCAGGCCCAACCACTGAGGCTAGTTCCTGATAACGCTGCTCAATAGGCAAAGTATCGCCTCTAATACCGTTTATTACCGTTTCGTAATCTTCGGCATTTTCTAAATCGTCCATATTACCGGCATATTGAGTCAACATGCCCTCTAGTTGAGCCGGATCAATACCTTGCTGCATAGCACCTTGAGCCGCTTGCTCCATATCAACAGCATTGGGGTCAAACGGGGGCATACTGGGAGGTTGCATGGATGCTTCGGGAGCCATAGGCATTGGAGCCATACCTCCGTCTTGCATCGGTATTACACCACGACCCATTAATATGTCTTTTTGCGTAACTTGCCCGTCCTGACTTAGGTCGGGGAATGCTGCGCCTCCGTTAGCAAACATTTGTCTGCTCATTACTTCTCTATTCATTAAAATAACCCCGCTCTTGATGCGCCCGCCGCTGCCGACAGACCCGCTACGCCCAATCCGAGTAAAGATTGAGCGGGTGATGTACTGCCTCCAGAATTAGAGGCTAAAGTCATTTGACTTGATGGTGCGCCTTTATAAATGTCGGACAAAAAGGCCACACGCTTATAAGGCTCGTTTTGTTGTTCTACAGTAGTCAAACGTTCTGCTTCCAGAACCGCCTGATCTTGCGCTTGTTGTTGTTTACCAACATCAAATATAAACCCAGCTTCTTTCTGACCAAGTTGTTGACCAAGTTCTCCCAAAGCCCCTTGACGTATGCCAAGTTGGCTAAGAGCGTCGCCTTGCTGAAGATTAAGTTGTCCATAAGATGTTCCAAGACCACCAATACCTTCGCCCAATCGACCTTGTAACTCGGCACCTTGAATACCCATGGCTCCGGCTTGATTTGCGCCTTGCATCGCCATTCCGGCCTGACCTTGACCCAACTGACCTGCTTGACCTGCAAGCTGACCTGCTAGTTGTTCGGCAGAAATACCAAGTTGCGCGGCCCGTGAGGCGATGTCCGCCTGTTGTCCTACGCCTTGCATGGCTAACGCGCCTGTTTGTTGGTTCATTTGCCCGGCTAACTGCGCTGCACTCATTCCTTGCTGTGCGGCTAACTGTTGCAAGTTCATACCTGTGTTGGCTAAAGCTTGTGCGTTTGCAGAGGACATTTGCTCCGCATTCATACCTAATGTTCCAGCCTGTTGTAGTGCGCTTAGACCCATTTGACCGCCAGCTTGAGCGCCACGTTGTGCCATTTCAGCGGCACTCATACCTAGTTGTGCGCCCTGACCTGCTAAGTTACCTTGCAGTTGTGAGGCCGACATCCCTAGATTACCGGCCAATTGTTCGGCAGATATTCCAGTAGAGGCTTGGTTTTGCGCTGTTGAAGCCGCCAATTGCTCTGCGGAAAGACCTAACTGACCTGCCTGCTGAGAAGATTGAGCTAATAACTGATTTGCACTTATACCCGTTGCAGCTTGCTGTTGTAGCAATTGACCTGCAAATTGCTCTGCGTTCATGCCTAAACCAGCCGCTTGATTGGCTAAAGTACCTTGTAATTGTGCCGCGGACATTCCTAGCTGACCTGCTAATTGTTGCGCAGATTGTCCTAACTGACCGCCTTGGGAAATGTTCTGTGAAGCCATTTGCTCGGCAGACATTCCTAATTGGCCCGATTGAGCTAGGTTAGCGGCTGCTAACTGCTCGGCATTCTGACCAAGTTGACCCGCTTGATTGTAAGCAGATAGACCGAGTTGAGCGCCTTGTAACTGACCGGCTTGCGCCATCTGTTCTGCGTTCATTCCAGTCTGAGCAGCTAATTGTTCTGCGGATAAGCCTAATTGACCCTGCTGTTGGGCTGTTTGAGCAGCTAACTGTTCACCAGATAGCCCTAATTGACCCGCAGCTTGTGCTGCATTCATTCCAGCTTGAGAACCTTGAGAACCTAAAGCGCCTGTAAGTTGTGCCGCTTGTTGAGTTCTACCTTGTTGAGCTTCATAAGCTTGTTGAGCCCTTTGTGAAGCACTTTCAAACCCTTGTTGACGCATTCCAGCCGCAGTACGGCCTTGTTGCTCCAACACATTTCTTTGTAATTCTTGTTCAGCAACCGCTTGACGTGATCCGCCAAAAGCTCCAGCACCAACGGCTTGAGCGCCAACTTGTTGCTGTTGGATGTTGCCAGCACGTTGAACGTCTGCCAAAGCTTGTTGAACCGCCGCATCTTCGTATTGATTCATAAACGAACCAGCACTAGCGGGATCATAAGCACCCGTTGTTCCTGCTAAACCTGCAATACCTTGTTGTGCTGATTGTGTTCCTAGTGCGCCTGCTTGTTGTAAGGCCGTGGCGGCATTAGCCGTTATTCCTCGTGCCCCGGAAACAGCCGCCTGAGTTTGCGCTCCAGCTTGTTGGGCTGCCGTCTGGCCGCCTGCTCTAGCTTGACCTGCAACGTTTCTCGCCGCAGCCGCAATTTCGTCAACGCCTCCAATAGCTCTTTCATAAGCGCCTAAACCTCCAGCACTTGCATCAGCAGCAGCGGCTCTAGCGTTATCACTAACACCACTTAACCCCGTACTTGCTTGTTGTGCAGCTAACCTAGCCGCATCTGAAGAACTTGCTAATTGTTGTCCGGTATCAATAGCTCCTAAACGTGCGCCTAATCCGGCGTCCGCAGCAGCTTGACCGCCAGCTAACCCCGCGGCAGCTAAAGCATCCGCACCTGATGCAGCAGTTCCACGAGCCGCACTAATTGCGCCTTGAGTAGAAAGTCCAGCTTGTTGTGCCGCATCTAAAGCTCCAATACCAGCGGCAGCAAGGCCTTGACCCGCACCCGAAACAGCCCCACGAGCATTTTGAATGGCCGCAGCACTATCTAATCCGCCTTGTTGAGCCGCGCTTCGCGCTCCGGCACCGGCTGTTGAAGCCACGCCTTGCGCTAAACCTGCGGCTGTACCTAAATCTTGTTGTCCTTGAAGTGCTTGTGCCGCACTTTGTTGACTTGCCTGCGCAATTTGTTGCTGTGTCGCACCTGCTTGCGCAATACTTCCTTGCCCAGCTTGTTGAGCTATGTTTCGAGAAGCCGCATCCGCAGTGGCTAACTGATTGGCCATAGTATCTACACGGCCTGTTGCTCCAGCATTCGCAGCAGCAGTTGCCGCTAGTGCATTCGCAGCGGCTGTTCCTTGAACGGCATTGCTAACAACGCCCGGAATTTGGGCTCCGGCTGCACCTAAAGCACTTTGTCCGCCCGTCGCAGCAGCCCTAGCACCTGTCGCAGCACTACCTAATCCTGCGGTAGCTGTTTCCGTTGCGCCAGCACCATAATCTATAGCACCTTGAATACCTGTTTGAGCAGCTTCGATTTGACCCGGAAGATTAGCAATTCCGGTACGCATTGCGTCCGCAGCTTCTTGTTGAAAGGGCAAAGCTCCTTCCATTGTTGCGCCGATGGCTTGTTGGGCGTCACCCATCGTGTAGCCAGCTTCTTCTAAATAAGGCTGATAACCACCAATACCCGCTTCCGCGAGTTCGGTTGCCTTAATTTGTAAGCCAGACATCTCCGAAACCATGTACGGAGGTATTGTTTGACCGGCATCAACAAGTTGTTTAGCAGATTGTAAAAGACCTAGCTTGTAGGCCTCGATTTCCGGCGCTTCACGGACTATCGAAGTAGTTTGTTCGGCCATTAGGCTGTTGCCCTCCCTCGACTCTCCAGATTACGCATTATTGTATACATGTTTTGGATGCCGTTGTTTACGTTTCCTTGGCCCAAACCCTTCACTGCATCGGTAGTCATTACAAACTCTCCGGGCATTAACATGGCTCGAACACTGTCTTGACCCGGAGTTCCTTCAGTAGGGGCTATTCCGCCACTTCTACGTGGGAAAATAGGTCCACCTTCCGCTGCTGTCACATAAGGACGGGCAAACGGTCCACCGGGGGTGCTAGATTGTAAATATCCAGCTTGATTCATAGCATTGTTTTGAAGTGGGAATTGACTAGGAGTTTGATAACCCTGCATGTCGTCCGACATTATGGCTAAATCCATTTCTTTAGGCTCATATTCACCTGTTTCTTCGTTTAAAACAGATTGCCCTAAGTCTTTAACTAAGTATTTGCCCGGATCACCGGCAATTAAGTCTTCACCAGTAGTCACTGTACCGTCATTATTGTAGTCAAGGAACGGAGAGTTTTCTACATCCGGTACGTCAAAGAAACCTCCGGCGGAGGCCGCTACTGAACCAAGAGCCGCGGTGGGACCAAATTTAGCTAACATTTGACTACCCAATAGTTTAGGTGCAGAACCTTTTATGGCGGCATTTAAACCCGCTTCCGTAGGCACTATATTGGCTGCTTTCATTTTTGCAAGATAGGTTGCTTCAGCGTTAGTTGCGTTAAGCGCAACGTCCGCTGGAGATTGACCCGCCCGGAACATGTTGTCGCCTGTTTTTTCTAGGAAAGTACGTTCAGTTGCATCGCCTGCGACTTCGCCCGAAAGCGTTGTGCCACCCTCAACAGCCGCGTTAACGTCTACAACAGAGGCGTCTGCACCAGCTACTGTACCGTCTACTCCTGCGGCGGTTTCTACTACTGCACCGTCTACTGCTACACCGTCTACTGCGGCGTTACCCGCAACGTCAATTTGAGCGCCCGGCGTTGGAACGTAAGAAGAGAAGAAACTGTCTTTAAATCCACCTAAACTACCGCTAGTTACACCTTCGGTGAATCCTGCGGCTGTTTGACCAACACGTGCGCCAAAGCCAGAAGCAGCTTCGCCAATGTTTCCAGTGAACGAGCCAGTGTTTCCGGTAAATCCTGCGGTTACGCCACCAACAGCACCTGAAATAAGGGCTGATTTAAGCGCGTCTTTAATACTACCGCCATTTATGAGTGTTCCAATACCTGACCCAAGAGCAGCACCGTATATTGGTCCAAGAGGCGTGAACGCCAAAGCGATAGGAAGGATAATTGGAGCTACCTTCTTAATGACTTTAACAACAGCTTTAACAACCTTCTTAATGCCTTTCCAAAGTTTGGAAAAGAACCCAAACTCCATTAAGCCTGTTTCAGGGTTAATACTATTGGCTTCACTGCCCACAACGTACTGTTCAGGGTCTTCAATCCCGCTTTCGCGCAATTGTTTAAAAATTTGTTCTTTTAAAAGAGGATTGTTTTCGATCAGAGCAAGTGGAACTACTATCTCACCTGTTTGAATGTGTGCAACACTATCATCACCAAAGCGACCATAGCCTGCCATTTTCTTAGCAACCGCGGTAAACTGGCCTAGACCTTCTTCGCCAAACTCTTTTTTGGCTTCTTCAGCCTCAAGAATTGCAAAGTCTTCGTCAGACATAGCGAAACCGCCGATACCACCTTCAGGGACAGATAGTTCAGAAGACGCATCTTCAAGAGTTTCTTCGTCAGAATCCGTTTCAATACCTTCAATAATTACTTCAATTTCAGGCTCTTCAACGATTTCTTCAATTATTATTGCTTCTTTTGCCATTATCCTGCTCCGCCAGTAATGCTTTCAGGCATAGTTACCTGTATTATTGTACTGCGCTTCTCCTCTCCAGTCCATGTCGAACCGCATTGAGGACAATTTCCTTTGGGATAAGACGCTATTTCCGCAGGAGTATTCACCTCATTACTACAACTAGCACAATATAACACGTCTATACTAGAGGAAGGTTTCCATTTGCTGTGATCTGACATAGTAAGAACGGTCATGTTATTGTTACCGTAACGTTACCTACGGCTCCTGTAGCTGATGATCCCCGTAAATAAGGCATGTTAGCTACAGTAATGCGTAATTCATCGCCATACTGAAACACACCCCCTAAAGGAAGGTTATAGTTGTCGGTCTGTAAATTAGGCAAAGTCAGCGCAGACGCTTGCCAAGGACCGGGGTTATTAACTTGCTGTAAAAAAACCGAAAAAGCACGAGTCACTTCTGACATATACTCTACGCTATAATCAACAGGCGCGTTTGGGAATAATGGTTGTACTAATCCTCTACTCATCGCCTACCGTCCGGTCTTAGTTCGACACGCGGTGTTCCTAAACGCCATTCAACGCCCGTATTGTCGGATTCAATCTTTAATGCAAACGACCGGCCTCGCATACGAAGCCTTACTTGATCGGTATATTGTTCTACAGGTACAGTGGAGGACCTGATTATGTCGCTGACAGTAGTTTGGTCATACGCTGAACCCGGAAAACGCCTTGTTTGTAGGGTAAAGTCCACATTTGGCGAAGGAGAAGAAGAACCGTCAAAGGTTACATCTGGTATTAATTTGCTTAAAAGAACAAAGTTATCTCCAGCGCCCATAGACATTTGGCTGCTCTCTATATAAGCGTTTATACCGGCGGGCGGATTAACACTTCCATCATCATTGCCAAATTCATGGTAATACAAGTATCCATCTAGGCTTGCTGCAATAGGATATTGACCAATACCGCGGTCAATCCAAGCACTTCTAGCCAAAGTACCGTAAGACCAAACTTGTTCTTGATAGTTATACACAACATATCTGTCAATATCTTGATTTATCAACCCATTAGTTACAGTAGCCGAGGGGTAAAACCACCATATTTCAGAGTACGAAGAGTTTACCGAAGCTGTTACTTTTTCCGCTTGGTCTTGGTTAAAATCGTTAAATACGTAAGATCGTACAGAACAAGGTAGTTTTTGGACCTGCCCAGAGTACATATAAAATTCTTGTTCACCCATCCAAAAAACCATGTCATCTACCGCAATAGCAGATAAAGGACTGGCAATTGTAATATTTTCAGACAACATCGAAATACCAAAGGTAAACGGTGGTCCTAGGTATTGCATGGCGTGAAGCGACTTGTCTGTAAAAACAAGTATCTGTTGGCGTGTTTCGATGGCCGTGATTATCTCAGAGCCTGTACCGATACGTAGATCACCTGCTGTGTTAGTCGCTTGAGCAGACCAAACCAAGGGGTTTTCTTGATCGGAAAAACGAATAAGTAAGGGGTCTTGAACACCAATGTTGTTTTGA
>TARA_R110000737_G_scaffold353153_1_pt1 | contig 27268 bp, 19 predicted proteins | sample TARA_R110000737 | Tara Oceans TARA_R110000737 (sample SAMEA4398027) | marine metagenome | biome: Polar Biome; feature: [SRF] surface water layer (ENVO:00010504); material: water (ENVO:00002006), including particulate matter (ENVO:01000060) such as... | depth 5 m | reverse complement strand
GAGTATGAGTTGACCCTAGAGCATGTCGATACGGTCAATATGCAAGTCGTGCGTGGTCAGTTCGAAGACAGTCTTAAGCAAATCTGGGCAGGTCGCGTTGAAAGCGATTCATTCAATGAATTGGTACTAACAACTAAGCTCGATACTTATGATGTCGTCGTATTGCGTGCATTGTCTCGCTATATGCTGCAAGCACGTGCGCCATTCTCTAGTGCTTATATTCAGCAAACTGTGGTCAAAAACAGTGATATCAGTGTCGCGTTAGGTAGTTTGTTTGACGCACGTATGAATCCTAAGTATAGCGAAGAAGAACGTCAAGAAAAGGCTGCTACCATTCAAGAGCAAATCACAGCTGCGTTAGCAGATGTGGATAGCCTGGATGAAGATCGTATCTTGCGCTGGTACTTAGATTTGATCAATGCGATGGTACGTACCAACTTCTATCAAGTCGATAGTGATGGTCAGCGCAAAGATCGTCTGTCATTTAAGTTCTTGGCAGCAGACATTCCAAACTTGCCTAAACCAAAGCCAATGTTTGAGATATTTGTGTATTCACCACGCGTCGAAGCTGTACATTTACGTGGCGGCAAAGTCGCTCGTGGTGGTCTGCGCTGGTCAGATCGTATGGAAGATTTCCGTACTGAAGTACTTGGCCTTGTCAAAGCACAGATGGTCAAAAACGCAGTAATCGTCCCTGTAGGCTCTAAAGGCGGATTTATTGTAAAAACCAAGAGCATGGCTGATGGTCGTGAGGCGTTCCAAGCAGAAGGTATCGCTTGCTATCAGACATTCTTACGCGGCATGCTTGATGTCACAGACAATATTGTAGATGGCAACATCGTCCCGCCAGCCAACACGGTACGTCATGATGAGGACGACCCGTACTTGGTTGTCGCAGCAGACAAAGGTACAGCTACTTTCTCTGATATAGCCAACGCGCTAGCAGCAGAGTACAACTTCTGGCTAGATGATGCCTTTGCATCAGGTGGGTCAGTAGGTTATGACCATAAAGCAATGGGTATCACCGCTCGCGGTGGATGGGAGTCGGTCAAACGTCACTTCCGTATGCGCGGTATGGACATCCAAAACCGTGATGACTTTACCGTTGTCGGTATTGGTGACATGAGTGGGGATGTGTTCGGTAATGGTATGCTGCTATCAACGCATACTAAGCTCGTTGCTGCCTTTAATCATTTGCATATCTTTATTGATCCTAATCCAGATACGGCAGCCTCGTACGCTGAGCGCGCACGCTTGTTTGAGCTACCACGCTCCTCATGGGCAGATTATGAAGCATCATTGATTAGTCAAGGTGGTGGTATCTTCTCGCGCCAAGACAAAACCATCGCTATCAGTCCTGAGATGAAGTCGCTCTTCGATATCAGTGAAGACAGCCTTGCACCGAATGATTTGATCAGTGCGTTACTACGTGCACCTGTCGATCTTATCTGGAATGGTGGTATCGGTACTTATGTCAAAAGTGCAAACGAAACACATGCTGATGTGGGCGACCGTGCAAATGATTCGCTGCGTATCGATGGTAATGAGCTACGTGCAGCCGTCGTTGGTGAAGGTGGTAACTTAGGTCTAACCCAGCAAGGTCGTATCGAGTACGCTCAAACGGGCGGACGTATCTATACAGATGCAATCGACAACTCAGGCGGTGTTAACTGCTCGGATCATGAAGTCAACATCAAAATCCTACTCGGCAAAGTGGTCGAGCAAGGCGATATGACGCTGAAGCAACGTAATGAGCTGCTTGAGAGTATGACTGACACCGTAGCAGAATTGGTACTACGTCAAAACTACTTACAACCACAAGCGATTGAGCTGAGCCATATTCGTGCCGCAGCCAACCTGAGTGATCATCAGCGCTTTATTCAGATGCTAGAGAGTGAAGGGCGTCTGGATCGTGCAATTGAGTATCTACCATCAGATGAAGAGATTGCGAAGCGTCAAAAAGCGGATATTGGTCTGACCAACCCTGAGCTAGCAGTGGTCTTGGCTTATGGCAAGATGTGGGTTTATGACAATCTACTACTATCTGATTTACCAGATGATCCGTACTTTATCAATGAGCTACGTAAGTACTTCCCAGATGAGCTTGCGTCACGCTTCTTCGATGAGATGACTGAACACCGTTTGCATCGCGAGATTATCAGTACTTACTTGACCAACAGTGTGGTCAACCGCTTAGGTATTGAAGCGCTATTCCGTCTCTTTGAGGAAACCGATCAATCACTAGCCACTATCGTACGTGGTTATGCGATTAGCCGTGATGTATTCAACGTATCGCGTGCTTGGAAAGCCCTTGAAGCTCTAGACAATCAAGTTGAGGCGACATTATTGCTGAACCTTGAGCTACGTCTACGTGATTCACTTGAGCGCGGTGTGGTCTGGTTCATCAATGCCTTTGGTCAAAATCTGCAAGTCGCTGATATGATTAGCCGCTTTAGTGAAAGCGTTGAAAAACTGACTAAGCCAAGTGGTTTTATCGAGCAGCAATTTGCACAATATCTGCAAGAAGACACCAAGCGCTTGATGCAAAAAGAGCTGTCTGATAATGATGCTACGCTATTTGCGATGCTACCGTACCATGTCGATGCGCTTGATGCTGCATTGCTTGCTGAGCAATATGAGCGTCCTGTCGATGAGATTGCAACTTTATACTTTGAAGCTTATCAAGTATTGCAATTAGACTGGATGATGGAAAATATTGCGAACCTACCACAGCAAGACTATTGGGATCGCCGTGCACGCCATGCGTTAGTGAACGAGCTGTCACGCAGCTTGCGCCTATTAATGGATGCGGTACTCTCAAAACCAGATGCTAAGCAAGCATTTAGTGAATGGAGAGCAAGACACGTCGATCAGCTTGCAGCAGTCACCACAGAGATGAATAAGTTAGATGAGCTTCATAGCAACGATGAAGAAGGTCAAATCGGTCTTTCAACGTTGTCAGTATTGATGAGTGAGCTTAGTGGTTTAGTTACTAAGTAATGAAGTAATATCACTCCCAAACTGTCGCACAAAAAAACCACCGTTCTTAATGTTCGGTGGTTTTTTATTGTCTAAAAGAAATGGTTTAATTAAAAGTATTAAGTAGTAAAGTGATTAACCTAACTTATGATGCTTTTTCACTGACGACTTTATGACATCCTTGACCACTGATTCGACTAAATCCGCCCGAGAGCTTTTCGACCTTGATTTGGGTTAAAATGCGATCTTTTAGGGCCTGAACATGGGATATCACCCCGATTAATTTACCTTCTTGCTGTAAATTGGTCAGCGTATCAAGCGCAATGTCTAAGGATTCCTCATCCAATGTACCAAATCCTTCATCCAAAAATAGCGAATCTACCCGAATATTTTGACTGGCCATCTGTGAGAGTCCTAATGCTAACGCTAGGCTAATGATAAAACCTTCGCCGCCTGAGAGGTTTTTAGTACTGCGAATTTCACCACCTTGATAGTTATCAATCACATTTAGCTCAAGTGGACTATTATCATCACGAGCCAGCAAATAGCGATCGCTCATTTTTTGCAGCTGCGTATTGGCGTGAGTGACCATAAGGTCAAAGGTTAGCCCTTGAGCAAAAGTACGGAACTTTTTGCCATCAGATGAACCAATCAATTTATGCAATTGTTGCCAAACTTGCAGTTTGTCCTTTTGAGCAGTGATAGCATCAAGCTGTGCCTGTTGGGTGGTTTTTTTGTCTTCATTGTCCTTTAGACGCTGACTGATTGCACCGATTGACTCAATTCGTTTGTTAAATTCATCTTGGGCTTGTGATTGCTTTTGGGTAAGCGTTTCTCTATCGTCTACTGTCAGCGGATTGGCTTGTTTATCTGCAAGTGTTTTTTGTGTTGCATCCAATAAAGATTGCGCTTGCTTTAGGGCATAATCGATATGCTGTTGCTGCTGTCTAAGTGCGTTACGCTCATCTATGGGCAGGCGCGCCGCCAAAAATTCTGCTTCCGTATCAAAGCTAGAGGTGGCAAGTGTGTTATTAAATGCAGTATGTTGCGTTTCTAAGGTTTGCGTAGCTGCTTCGATACGATTGGCTAAGTTTTCTTGCTGCTTTATGAGCTGTTGCAAATTATACGTCTCTTTATCCAGTTGTCGTTGGGCAACACTGTGCGCCTCTTGTGCTTGCTCTAGAGTGTCTCTAAGCGTACGCTCAGCTGCTTCTAGGTCGGCCGCCTCAAAAACCTCTGCGCGTTCGTCTTGAAACTGGGTTAGTGCAGCTATTTGTTTATTCTTCGCTTGCATTAGACTGTTAAGCGAATCGGTATCTTTTTTTAGCTGTGCTTCTTTATTCTCAATATATGCTTTTATGCGTTCAAGGTCGCTCTGTATTGTCTGCTGTTTGTCCTTATCTTCAGCGAAAGCGTCTTTTAGCTGTACGAGGGCGCGGCGCTGCTGACGTAGTTCTTCAAGATAACTATCATAATCTGCATTGCTCAGAATTTTTTGCTGTTTAATGCTAGCCGATAACAACTGTAGGTTCTCGGGCGCACGTTGCAAGGTGCTCAGCGCCTCTGTCGGATAGCTACTGGCAGCATAAGGGTCAATACGCTGCAAAATGGCGGTAATGAGCGTTTGTAGTTCAGCAAAGTTCTCTGTGATTTTATTGTCAATACCCGTTATATTACTTTCGGTAATGGTGATTTTGTATCTCTGCTCAGTGATATCATTTGCTAGTACTTGCTGGTCTTGTGACGCCGTCTCTAGCGTCTTACGCAAACGGCTCATATCTTCAAGAAGTCTGTCATAGAGTGCTAACGAATCTTTGATACGGTCTTTATATGTCGCTAATTTGTTTTTGCTGGCGGTAAGCACTGGCACGATATCGTTATCACTACCCAACGCCAGTAACGGTTGTATCAAGTTGGCAATAGTACTGTCAGCTAAGTTTTCATCATTCATCTGCTGGCTGATGACATACAGCAGTTCTGTTATGGCGGTATCATGCTGCTGTATTTGCGCAGTGAGTTCGGCTTGCTGATTTTTTTTACTCGCAAGCGTACTTTGTTTACTTGCCTGCTCAATCTGCTGGGCAGTGATGCTTTTATTCAGCTCGGTAATTTGTTCATCTAAAACACTAATATACTGCGCTAATTGGGAGTTTTCGTCATCGGGTAAAAGGTGCGGGTGATTTTGAGCGTAAGGGTGCTCAAGCGCACCGCATAGAGGACAAGGTGTACCGTCTTGTAAATCGGCAATATAGTTCTCTAGCGCCGCAACCTTTTGTTGTAGTTGTAGCTGATTCAATTTGTCTTGGTGCTTTTCTTGCGTACTTTTGAGGCTTGCTTTTTTCGTTGTAATCAACTTTTCATAGCCATTGATTTCACTCTCTAGCTGCTCGATGTGACTGGTGATTTGTATCACTTGTGCGTTAAGGTCACGGCGCTGCTGGTCATGAAAGTGCAGCTGATCGAGCTGCTGGCTAGTGCTGTCTATCTGCTCTTGTGTCTCACGCATCTGTGTGACCGATTGCGCTTGAATCAGCTCGCTTTGTGCTTTTTTTAGTGCGATTAATTGCTTTTGGGTGACTTCATTTTTATCACTTTGTGCTTGTTGGCGTTGCTGTTGTACTACCAATGCGGTTTTGTATTCTTCTAATTCACGTGTTTGGCGTATCTTGTCTTGCGAAAGCACTGAATTTTGATGTATTACCGCTTTTAGGCGACTGCACTTTTCATCAAAAATGGCAATATGGCCGTCTAAATAGCTTAAATTATCCGTACCGGTAAGTTTTTCGGTCAATTGCGCGCTTTGGTTTTCTTTATCTATGGCAATGCTTTTTTGCGCGGCAATATTTTCAAGCAGTTGCTCAGCGTCTGCCTGAAGTGTGTCATGTCTGACACGTGTATCGTTTAAAGCGCGACGTTGCTGGTCAATCTCGTTGTCGAGGTCACGTGCTTTCTGAATTTTAGGCCGTGCAATTTGCATTGTGTTTTCTGCATCTTGACGCTGTGTTAGTTGCTTCTCTAGCTGTGTGCGAGCGCTTTTTGTGAGTGCTTGCTGCTTAGGTAAGTCATATTCGAGCTGCGCTTTTTCTCGGCTTAATTCGTTAACGTGCTTGCGGGTAGATGATAACTCACCAAACTGACTATCAATCTCCAACGCTTTATTAGCAGCGATTAAGCGTTTGGCACTAGGGATGAAGTCTTGCTGAGCCTGCTGAGCCTGCGCTAGATCATTTTGATAAGTATTCAGTTTTTCTTTTGACTCTGTCACGCTATCTAGCCACTTTATCTTTTCGGACAAATCTTGAATGGTTTGCTGCTGCTCACTTTGGGCACTTTGATATGACTGCAAGTCAGCCTTTAACTGACTTTCTTCATCAGCATCTAGAAGCATTAAGCCATCTAAACCGTATTGTAGCTTGCTGAGAATTTCTTCTTCGGTACGTTTCTTATCATGAACCTGTGTTGAGATGGTAGCGTAAATATCAGTGCCAGTGATTTTCTCTAAAATATCTGCGCGTTCATCAGCCTTTGCCTTTAGAAATGCTGAAAAACTGCCCTGAGCTAGCAATATAGAGCGAGTGAACTGTTGAAAATCCATCCGAGTCAGTTCAATGATCTTGTTTTTGGTATGCTTTAAGGTACTCTCTAACAGCTCATTCTCTTTTGACGAGTCATCAACGTTTATCTTAGCGATTTCATGAGTCGCATCTTGCAGATTGCCATCTGCTTTATTGTAAGCACGGCGTTGCCCCCAGCGGCAGCGATACTGCTCACCATTTAAGTCAATCACTACTTCAGCGAAACACTCTGCCGTCTGCCGCGTCATCACCTCATTACTGCTCTTACTGATACTATTAATCCTTGGCGTCTCACCATATAGCGCTAAGCAAATAGCATCCAATATGGTGGTCTTGCCAGCACCTGTTTGCCCAGTGATAGCAAAGATACCTTCATTGGTAAAGGCAGTATCAGCAAAATCAATATGCCATTCGCCTTTTAGGGAGTTGAGGTTTTTTAGTCTGAGTTCGATTAGGCGCATGGATAAGTCTTAATATTAGTAATAGCCGCAACTGCGAAAAATTGAGAGAGATAAGGAAGTGTGGTCATGATATGTCACTTATATCATTCTGCCTGTTTGTCTTCATGACGTAAGTTATAAAGTATCTGACCATAGGCATCGCGCAATGAGTCTTTTTGAGAATCAGCCACATCATTTATCGTCAAGCAGCGCTCAAACACTTCCATTTCATTTAAGTCCTGCAAGTTCTCAGATGTTTGCTGCTGATTGAGGACTTTATTATAAGTACGAGTGTTTTTTATCTTAAGCACTTCACATGGCAACCCTTCTACCATTGCTTGCACTTGCTCACGCAAATCACTGACGATTTCGTCACCTGTATAGACAATCTCTAGCCAAATAGAGTCCGATTGTGTAAGCGCTTGAATGGTTTGTTCAATTGTGGTTAGGTCACCAGATATTTGCGCCAATTGTTGGAACTTTGGAATGGGTAGGGATACTACTTGCATCTGATTAGCGTCATCGCGATGTAGAATTTTATTGCTATTCACGGCGTCAGTAGAAGTTTCTCGAATGCTTTTATATTGCTCAGGCTGAATAGGAGTATTTTCTACGACAGTAGATTTTTTAACTTCCTCATCTTCTAATGGCTCATCAAAGCCAAACAAGTCATCCATGAAAGGCAGTTCCTGACTAGACACTTTTTTAGCGGTTTTTTCTGCTAATTTATCTACTGTTTTTTTAACTTTGGAGACTCCAATGTCAGCATCTATATTGATAGCATGAGGAGTAATATCGTCAGGTGCGACGTTTAACCCTAAAATGTCGTTATTAAAATGCTCTGCGGCACCAAACTGTACCAGCAATACTTGCTTTTGCTGTTTGGCCTCTCCGAAACCCATCGCGATGGGTGAGCCTGAATAGCGAATACTCTCACGACCGCCAACGCGCTGTGGCACGTGCAAATGCCCAAGTGCCACGTAATCGAAGCCATCATTGAACATATCGGCGGAGATTTTACCTAGTGATCCGACATATAGCTCGCGTACACCATCATCCTCGGTTGTTCTGCCACCAGACGCGAATAGATGTCCTGTTGCGATGATAGGAATATATCGCTGATGCATTTTGATTAAGTCGGCTTGCTTAGACTTCGCAATGTCTGCAATATTGTCATAATGCTCGCAAATACCAGCGATAACATTGGCGTCTTTGCTATCTGCGGACTCGCCAGCGCTACTGCTACGCACATCACGGTCGCGCAGGTAGGGTACAGCGGCGATGATGCAATGAGGATTATTATCATCATCACCCAAGACCAATACTTCATCTTCCAAGTCATCACAAGCCGTGCCAATCACATGGACGTTCAAAAACTTAAGCACATTGCTTGGCGCGTCTAAAAATGTCGGTGAGTCATGATTACCTGCGACAATAACCACATGCTGACAGCAGGAGCGTGAGACCTTACCCAAAAACTCATAATACAGCGCTTGGGCTTTATTGCTTGGGGTCATGGTATCGAAGATATCACCTGCGACGATCAATATATCTACTTGCTGTGCGCTGATGGTGTCTTGTAGCCAATGCAGGAATAACTCAAACTCTTCATAGCGAAGACGCCCATATAGGCGTCGCCCCAAGTGCCAGTCTGAGGTATGCAATATGGTCAAAGGTTTCATTTGCGTGGTCAAAGAAGAAGACAAGCTAGCATCAGGTATGGGCATAAGTAGACTATGATTATGAGCAGTAGAAAGTCTTCATTCTAGCAAGAATCGTTGAGATTTGCGCTGTTGCCAAAAGAAAACCCTACCAATAATATACTGGTAGGGTTTTCTTCTTATTTGAGACTCATCGTTTTGCAGGTTAGCAGTAAGCGCTAGTCAACAATCAATTGCTCCAGACCATCTCCTTGCTGTGTTGCAAGATTTGCGACCATTGATAGGGCATGTGCTTGTTGGTCTATCGGTTGTTTTACTGCTTCACCTCTTGAGCCTTCACGCAACCAATTTTTAGCTATATCATCGCTGTTTTGACTGTGCTGCTGATTTTGTAAATTATACCAAGCCAAATCATGATGCAAGCTGACCACGTCGCCCATGATGAGAAGGGCAGGCGTTGGCAATTGTGCTTGTTCTTGTTTGGCAACAATCGTTGCAAGCGTACCTGTCAATACTTGCTGATTGGACATACTCGCATTAGAGACGATAGCAATCGGCGTCTCGCTACTACGACCAGCGTCAACCAAGCCTTCAGTCAAACGTGCCAGCGAGTGCAGACCCATATAAAATACGACCGTCTCATCAGTATTTAAGAAACTCTTAAAGTTACTGTTAGGTGCACCAGCTTTCAAAAATCCTGTCACAAAACGCACTGATTGTGAATGGTCACGGTGAGTGAGCGGAATGCCTGCATAGCTAGCAGCGGCATTGGCTGCAGTGATACCCGGTACGACTTGATATGGCACATTATGTGCCCGCAGGCTTTCGATCTCTTCGCCGCCACGTCCAAAGATAAATGGATCGCCACCTTTTAAACGCACCACACGTCGGCCTTGTTTGGCATGATTGACAAGTAGCTCATTGATGCCTAATTGCGCAACTGTATGATTGCTGCGTTTTTTACCGACGAATACTTTATCAGCATCACGGCGACATAAGTCCAACACCTGCGGTGAGACTAACGCATCATAAAATACCACATCTGCTTGTTGCATCAAACGAAGTGCTTTAAAGGTCAACAGCTCTGGATCACCCGGGCCTGCGCCTACGATATAAACTTCGCCAACGGCTGGTAACTCTTTTTCTGATTCATCAGATAGAGTAGAAGCAATCGTGTCTGTCTCTTTTACCGCATCTGCATTGTCGCTTTTCTTACTGATAGCAGCGGCAGTACTATCCAAATCAGCTTGCAGTTGTGCAGCCGCTTCAGTTTCATTACCTGCAAACATGAGCTGACTGACCTGACCTTCAAATGCGCGCTCCCAAAACTGGCGACGTCCAGTAAGCGTCGGTATTTTGGCTTTTACCTCACTGCGGAATTCACCTGCCAGCTTGGCCAATTTACCATAGCCTTGCGGGATTAATGTCTCAAGGCGTGCACGTAATAGACGTGCCAGCACAGGCGCCTTACCATTTGATGAAATACCAATCACGATGGGATTACGATCGATAATAGCTGGAAAAATAAAGTCACATAAATGCGGCGTATCGACCACATTGACTGGAATGTTTAGCTCAGTCGCATCTGCATGAATTTGGTGATTCAGCGTCTCATCATCAGTCGCGGCAATGATTACTCGTGCGCCTGACATATAGGTTTTATTATAATTCTTATAGATAAATTTATGTTTGCTGTCAGTTAGCAAAGCTTGTAGCTCATGGCTGATATCAGGTGCAAGTATAGTGATACAGGCGCCTGCACGGCTGAGCAAATCCGCTTTACGCAGTGCCACTTCGCCGCCGCCCACGATGAGCACTTTACGGTCTTCTAATTTAAAAAATAGCGGGAAGGTGTTCATAATGTCACCGTATATTTAATTGTTTATTATAAAAGGTAGAAAAGATATAAGGAATGCCGCCATTATGAGGTATCACAAGCACACTCTCACCTAGTGAATTGGCATTAGTATATTCGTTTTTGTCATGTTAATGATGATTTTTTGTGAGAAAGGGAATAGGTTTTATAAGACATGATAGGCGTACTAGAGGTTTAGAAGGGCATAATTTTATATTTTTTAATTCAGAACAATTATGAAGGCATCATAATGAGTCAAAACAATACGTTTAATAGACTAAAAAAATCAAGTACTGTCTTTTTCGGACTGATTTTAGGGTTGCTAGTTAGTTCAGATGTACTAGCAGAATGCGCGTTGGCTGAAGGTTATAAGTTACCAAATGGGGTTGTATTTGATGAACACTGTGAGTTTGATGGTGAACTCGCGCCCGTAATAAAAGGTAGTAAGTATGGATTCATCGATAAGCAAGGTGTGATAAAAATACCAACACAGTATGACTTTCCAATTGCTTTTGTAGAAGGTCTAGCAAGTGTTCATAAGGACAACTTATCCGGATACATTAATATGCAGGGTGAAGTTATTATACCTCTCAAATACAGCCTTACTTATCCATTTGAAGATGGTTTAGCTGTGGTTGGGGTAGATAATAGAAGAGGAGTCATTGATAAACAGGGACAGATAATTATTCCGATAATATACGATGATTTAATGGGTTTTAATGAGGGTTTATCTGCAGTTGAGAACGAAGGGAAGTATGGATACATTGATATTAATAATAAGTTAGTTATTCCTTATGAATATGATTCTACTATTTCCTTTACAGAAGGCCTAGCAGCAGTTGAAAAAAATGAAAAGTTCGGATTTATAGATAGGCTAAATAATATCGTGATACCCATTGAATATTATAGTGCGACTTGGTTTTCAGGTGGTTTAGCCGTCGTTAATAATGATGATAAGTTTATGATCATTAATAGGTCGAATCAAGTAGTCAAAGAGCTAGACTATGCAATGGTCTTCCCCTTCATTAACGGATTAGCACTTGTCTTGTCTATGATAACGGTAAGCATGGATTTATTGACAAAAATGGTGATGTAGCAATTGAATTAGACTATGATGACATTCCATTTATTGATCCTTTTAAAGATGGTACCGCCTATGTCAAAAAAGATGGTGAATGGTTCTACATTAATAGACAAGGTAAACGTGTAGAAAACAAGTTTTAAGTCCAATGAAAAACTGAAAAAAGCCCTTTCTTAAATCAAAGAAAGGGCTTCTCAAATTCATAAACAGCTAAAATTACAACTGCGTGTGCAGACCGCACTCACGGCTTTCTTCTACTTTAGTTGGATCAAAGTAGTCATGCTCGTTTGGCAAGTTGTGCTCATCTAAGTATACATCCAAATCTGCATCGGTTTTTTCAAACAATGGCGCTACCTTTAGTACGCCGTCTTTTGATAAGCTAAGTACATCAAGCCCTTGACGGAACTCAGTTTGGTCTTTACGAATCGCGTTAAACCATACGTCAGGCTTTAGCTCAGCAAGGGCGCGGCGGAATGGCTCAAGTTTCACTTGTTCAGTGAATTCGCCATGTTGCGGGTTGTCAATGCCTGGGATGCCATTCATGGTGGCGTCACGATGGGCAGCGGTTTGTTTTGGGATATAAGTCACAACGTTGAGATCAAGATCACGAATCAATTTGTTGGCAAACTGATAAGTAGCATCAGTGTTGTAGCCTGAGTCTACCCATAATACAGTAATATCAGGGCGCTGTTTAGCAACCAAATGCAAGATCGCTGATTCATACGGACGGAAGTTGGTGGTGATGATTGGGTTTTTGGCTTGCGTCAATGCCCACTCAACGATTTGCTCAGGTGATTTACCTTGCAAATCTTGGTTTGCTTGGTCGATATCTAGGTTTGGGTGTAATTGGCTCATAATACATTCCTTAATAATTGTTAATATAAAAATAGCGATTTGATAGTGAATAATAAAATCAGTTTTTTGAGAACATCGGTAATGCTGAAGCGTCTCGACCATCATAGCTACTGGCTAGGGCAGTGAAGGCTTGGCTAATATCAGATTTAGCATCATGCTCATTGAGTACAAAGCTGGTCGCACCAGCGCGCAGCAAATAAGCGATTTGATCACGACCAAACGCGCCTGCCATGCGAATATCACCTTCATAACCAAGCTGACGCAGGGTCTGTGCAAAACTAAAACCGCGACCGTCTACAAAACTTGGGACATGAATGACGATCAAGTCTTGCGTCAATAAAAATTCTTTTACATCAGACAGATCATCAGCATCGGTGTTGGATGTGATCCACACACCCAATCGGCTGCTGTGCTGCTTGAGGATATCCAATACTTGCTCTAGCAAACCGTTTGCCAGTTTTCCATCAGCATTTAATAAATCTGCTAGTGGGACAAGTACATCAACTTTTTCTTGTTTGTGTAACAGCTCAAGTAAGGTCAGGTTTGATAACGCGATACCGTCAGGCAGCTGCGCTGTCGCTAGCGCTTGCCAAGTATCTTCGCCACTGATGTCTGCGCCATGGCTATCAAGCACATGATGATTAGCCATAGACCTTCTCCTTAAAGGGGGCGATACCAACGCGGTCAATCACGTCACCAAAACCCTCAACATCTTGTTCGTTAGTGCCGCGTATATCGAGATACACATCTAAAATGGTTTGTAGCGTGCTGGCCACATCATCCGCTGGCACCGCTTTTCCTAAGATTTTGCCCAATTTGGCGTCATTACTAGAGTTACCGCCAAGGCTAATCTGATACCAGTGCTCGCCTTTTTTGTCCACACCCAAGATGCCGATATCACCTGTGTGATGATGGGCGCAAGCATTCATGCAGCCTGACATGTTTAGGCGAATATCACCAAGATCATACAAGTAATCTAAATCATCAAACTGCTTTTCGATTTGCTCAGCGATATTGTGCGTAGTCGCATTGGCCAGTGAGCAATAATCCCAACCTGGGCAGACAATCATGTCGGTTAAGGTGTTGATATTGGCGCGTGCTAAATGCAAATCTGATAGCTGCTGCCACAATTCATAAAGCTCATTGGTTTGCACATCAGCGAATACCAGATTTTGCTGATACGTACCGCGCAATTCACCAAAGCTATAACGATCAGACAAATCGGCAAGCGCATCCATTTGCGCATCACTCAAGTCACCTGATGGCACATAACGACCGTCCACCAGTCCGGCTTTTAAAGAGATCACTACCGCACGGTAACCGTCCACCTTATGTGCCACGGTGTTTTGCTTATACCAATCAGCGAAATCTTTATTGTCTGCCAATTGTGCTTGCAACTCTGATTGTACTGCGAGCGCATCAAATGACTGATAATCAGGCATGCTAAAGTAGCTAGCAGCGGTGTCAAAATTCTCTTCAGTCAAGGTAAGCGGGCCATCTTTAGTATGTGCTTCCCAGTCAGCCTCCACCAATTTGCCAAACTGATTGCCACCTAAGCTATCAACCAAAATTTTAATACGGGCTTTGTACTTGTTATCACGGCGACCATGCAAGTTATAAACGCGCAAAACGGCATCCAGATAGCTGAGTAAATGCTCACGAGGTAAAAACTTGCGAATCGTTTTGCCGATAATAGGGGTACGCCCGAGGCCACCACCAACGATCACTTCAAAGCCAAGCTCGCCTGCGTCATTGGTAACGACGTGCAGACCCACATCATGGACTTGCGTCGCAGCTCGATCCGCTTCGGTACCGATGACTGCAATTTTAAATTTACGTGGTAAAAAGGCAAACTCAGGGTGGAAGGTTGACCACTGACGGATAATCTCACAATAAGGGCGTGGGTCAGCAATTTCTTCTTTATGGATACCCGCATAAGGATCCGTTGTCGTATTACGGATACAGTTACCTGAGGTTTGGATGGCATGCATCTGTACTGTCGCAAGCTCAGCCAAAATGTCTGGCACTTCTTCTAGTTTTGGCCAGTTCAGCTGAATATTGGTACGGGTGGTCATGTGCCCATAGCCTTTATCATACTTACGGGTAATCTCAGCCAATTTGCGTAGCTGATAGCTGGCAAGCAAGCCGTAAGGAATGGCGATACGGAGCATAGGCGCATAACGCTGGATATACAAGCCGTTTTGCAATCGCAGTGGTAAGTACTGCTCCTCGGCAAGCTCACCTGCCAAAAACCGCTCGGTTTGGTCGCGAAATTGGGCAACTCGTTCCTCTACCAAAGTCTGGTCAGCGTAATTATATTGATACATGACGTAATCTCAGTTTTGTTTTTAATCTTAAAATCAGCGACGAAAATGATTTGCGTGTGTAATAGGTTTTATTGCCGTTCGCAATGTAAATAATTCAGCTATACATCATATAAGCTTGTAGCCAGAAACATAAATTCCTTTCAGACATATCCATATCCAAACACAGCATAAATTTTCATAACGAAAGTTAGGTAGCCTATGCGTATCAAATTTAATGCCCAGTCGCTAGTACGCTACTTATTATCTAGCGACGGCTTTCTTCTCAGTTTTGTACATTTAATCGCTTTTGCATTTTTGCTCATCTCTTCCAACCATTCTTTTTATAAGAGGTTTTAATAACTATATGTCTCAAACTCAAAGCCAAACCCAATCACAATTCAAATCAAAGCTGGTTCCACCACATGGTAGTGCAGAGCTTAAGCCACTATTATTAAACGGTGCAGCACGTGATCAAGCATTAGAGCTTGCCAGCACATTGCCGACCATCACTCTAAGCTCACGTGAGCGTGGTGATTTAATCATGTTCGGTATTGGTGGTTTTACTCCGTTAAATGGTTTTATGAATCAAGCGGACTGGCAGGGCGTGGTAGACAACATGCGTCTGCAAAGCGGTGAAAACGCTGGCTTGTTTTGGCCAATTCCTATCACTTTGTCTGCGCCAAAAGAAACTGCGGATAATTTGAGTCAAGGCGACAAAGTAGCCTTGGTCGCTCAAGATGGCGAAGTCATGGGTATCTTGACGGTAGAAGAGACTTATACCATCGATAAAGAACATGAGTGTCAGCAAGTATTCACGACCACGGATTCAGAGCATCCGGGCGTACAGCAAGTATTGAGCCAAGAAGCCATCAATATTGCCGGTAGCGTTGAAGTATTAAGCGAAGGTGAGTTCCCAGCACTATATCCAGAAATCTACAAAACGCCAGCAGAAACACGCGCAATTTTAGATGCTAAAGGCTGGAAAACAGTGGCTGCATTCCAAACGCGTAATCCAATGCACCGCTCACATGAGTATTTGGCCAAGATTGCGATTGAGATCTGTGATGGTGTGTTGATTCATTCATTATTAGGGGCATTGAAACCTGGCGACATCCCAGCAGAAGTTCGTCAAGAAGCCATCAAAACCTTGATCGACAACTACTTTAGACAAGATACCGTTATCCAAGCAGGCTATCCGTTGGATATGCGCTATGCTGGCCCACGTGAGGCATTATTACATGCGCTATTCCGTCAAAACTATGGCTGTAGCCATCTGATTGTTGGTCGTGACCATGCGGGTGTCGGCGATTACTACGGTGCGTTTGATGCGCAAACGATTTTTGAGCACGTTGGTAAAGATGACCTTATCACTCAGCCGCTCAAAATTGGCTGGACGTTCTGGTGTAATGCTTGTAATGCGATGGCCTCTGACAAGACTTGCCCGCATGACGCCTCTGAACACGTTAAAGTGTCAGGTACTAAGCTGCGTAAAGCACTATCAGAAGATGAAGATGTACCAGATAACTTTAGCCGTCCAGAAGTACTACAAATTTTGCGTGACTACTATGCCGGCATTGCAAAAGAAGAGCGTGCTGAAGTTAAATTAACGGGTGCATCTGCGGTATAAGGGCAGATCATCAGGATAAATAACTCGTACTAAGCCAGTTATAAAAAAGGTGTCAGACTTATAGTCTGGCACCTTTTTGTTTTTATCATCATGTTTAAAATGGAAAACAACTTAACGCATACTAGCGCTGTCTCTTAAATCTCCAAGCCTTCTGCCAGCTTCTTATATTCTCCAGCAAGAGAGCCACCACCTGAGCAAAAATAGTTCAGTGCATACTTATCTGGGCTGTCGATGATGAGGGAGTCGTCCTTAAATTGGAAAAAAGCCGTGCTGCCATTTACCTTTGACTGAAAAATCATACCATGAGCAGTATCTTGGCCCATCAATGTCGCCTTACTATCGAAGTGACAAGTAGGTTTTTTGATATCGCTGCGTGAACGAACTTTAATGTCAATCTGTCGATCACCATCTGCTCGTACCATCACGCCAACCCAATCATAGCCTTGTACTCGTTTATCGTAGTCGGCAGTAGCGTAATCCGCTGAAACCTTGTCTGTTGAAACCTTGTCTGCTGAGACATTGTCACCCAAATCATTATTTTGAATAGCTGGCAAAGTAGATGTTGTACTGGCAACTGATTTAACCGTGCTGTGGTTAGCGCTGTTCACAGTGGGCGACATACTATTACAGCCTGTTAAAGCAGCTAGGGTAGAGGTCAACATTATTAGCCCTACAATAGAACGAAATTGACGGTATAAAAGAGTCATATAAGGGCCTTTGGTCAAGTAGGAGGGTAAGGTTTGCATAGCATCAGGATAATGAAAGTATCATTAATACAGCAAACTTCATGACGTACAAATAATGGTACAGCCTACCCAAATCATAGTCTACTTAATAAACCTGCCAGCAGTTATGTACCTCCTTTTATGCTTGATGCTGCAAAACGATTGCTCCTATCACTTATGCCAACTTCACTAGTCGATAAGCTAATTCGTCACTAAGCGTTTGCTATTTATGCTGCTAGCATAGCTTGCATCATCCCGACAACCGAACTCAAAAAATTGTAGGCCCTGTGATGATGGTCAAGATTTTGACAAAACGCTTCTAATACTTTTATCGAGAGAATCATGCAAAAAAAATTCCAACAAATCAGCATTGCTAGCATTCAATCAACTAATAATAAGCCTGTAAAAGCGCGTGTACTTGCCACCAGCGGCATGCTCGCAGCAGCGATGATAATGACAGGCTGCAGTCCAACAGAAGCGACGCAAAATGACGCGACGAATAATGCAAGTGGCGAGACGCAAGATGTCAATTTACTCAACGTTTCCTATGATGTATCTCGCGACTTTTATAAAGACTACAACACTTTATTCAGTACCGACTATCAGAAGACTCACCCAAATAGCAAAGTAAATATCAATCAATCACATGGCGGCTCTAGTAAGCAGGCGCTCTCTGTCGCCAATGGTCTACAAGCCGATGTAGTGACCTTTAACCAAGAGAGCGATATGAATCTGTTGGTGGAGAAAGGTTTGGTCGCTGCTGACTGGCAGCAAGCACTACCAAATAATGCCGTGCCGTATACTAGCACCATGGTGCTACTGGTTCGCGCTGGTAATCCAAAAAATATCAAAGACTGGTCAGATTTGGCCCGTAATGATATCGATGTGGTCATCCCAAACCCGAAAACCAGTGGTACAGCGCGTTATGCCTTCTTGGGTGCTTATGGCTACGGCTTGCACCAATTCAAAGAAAGCAGTAATGAAAACCCTGTAAAAACCAATGATTTCATCAAAAAGCTGCTGGCAAACGTGGTTACTTATGACAATGGCGCACGCGCTGCGACGACCAGCTTTACTCAACGTGGTTTAGGTGATGTGTTGATCACGACCGAAAATGAAGCACATTTGACTGCCCAGCAATTTGCAAAGGGTAACGTTGATATTGTATACCCGAGCTATTCGATTACGATTGCCAACCCAGTAGCGGTCGTAACATCAGTGACTGAAAAATCTGGTAAGACGGAAGCGGCTAGTGCTTATCTGAAAGGTTTATGGGACAAACCTGCACAAGAGCTCATGGCAGAGATGTATATGCGTCCAAGCAACGAGCAAGTCTTAGCCGATCACAAGGATACGTTGCCTGATATAGAGACGTTTGATCCTGTGGCGGTCTTTGGCTCATGGAACCAAATTATGGATGGATTTTTTGTCGATGGCGGCCGTTTTGATCAGCTGGCGAGCACCAAGACGAGCAGCAAGTAGCCGCTGATGGTTTGATTCATATAACTGTCTATCTCGCTATTATCAGTAATAGTACATACAAGAAAGCGCATATTGGGCAGTTAGCATTTGTGCCAGTAGTGACACTGTTTATTGCCAAACCAACAGTTATACGTGACATCCAGTACGATAAATTATTGATATGTTTAGGTTTGTCCGCTTGTTATTCCCTTTTGGCAATAACATACGCATATTCATCATTAAACATAATAAGATGGCACTGTTAGCATACTTGCATTACACAACAGACATCTTTGAGGTATTTATGACAGACGTAGCTCGTTATCAACAGAAAAGTAAAACTCTTAGTGCCTTGAGTATTGCTGGCGTTGCTTTGACCCTTGGTCTAGCTGGCTGTAACAACAGTGAGACTACTGAGGCCGCAGCTGATGGTTCAGCGACGACAGAAGGGCAAAATATCGAGCTACTTAATGTCTCATACGATGTGGCACGTGACTTCTATAAAGACTACAACCCGTTGTTTGTTGAGCACTACAAAGCTGAAAACCCAGACAGCAATATCTTAATCAAACAGTCACATGGCGGCTCAAGTAAGCAAGCATTGTCTGTTGCCAACGGCCTACAAGCCGATGTTGCTACCATGAACCAAGGGTCTGATATTGAGCTGCTTGAGAAAAAAGGCTTGGTTGAGTCAGATTGGGAAAGCAAATTCCCAGACAATGCGGTTCCTTTTACCAGTACGATCGTATTCTTGGTGCGTAAAGACAATCCAAAAAATATCAAAGACTGGGAAGACTTGACCAAAGACGGTGTTGAGATTGTCATGGCCAATCCAAAAGTGACGGGTAACGGTCGTTATGCGTTCTTAGGTGCATACGGTTATGGTCTACATGCTTTTAATGAAGATGAAACAAAAGCTAAAGGCTACGTAAAAGACATGCTAAAAAATGTCAAAGTCTATGAAAACGGCGGACGTGCCGCGACAACGACTTTCGTACAGCGCGGTATTGGTGATGTGTTGGTTACTTTTGAAAACGAAGCCAACCTTGCAGCGACTGATTTTGGCGCAGGTCAAGTAGACATCGTTTATCCAAAATACTCAATTAAATCAGAAAGCCCTGTAGCAGTTGTGAAGACGGTAACAGATAAAAAAGGCACTACAGACGCTGCCAAAGCGTATCTTGATTACTTATGGAGTGAGCCGGCTCAGCAGCTAGCGGCCAATCTATATCTACGTCCTAGCGTTAAGAGCGTGCTTGACAAAAACGGTGACAAATTACCGCCAGTTGAGACTTTCCGCCCGAACGATGCCTTTGGTACGTGGGATGAGATCATGAGCACTTACTTCAGCGATGGCGGTGTATTTGACCAATTGGCAATTAACGCGCCTCAGTAATCACTTGCTGAGTAGTTAGAGCAGCTACTGCGCTAACTACTGCAACAGATTAACTCAGTTAATCGTACAGTCAGTCATGAAGCACCCCATAAAGGACATGGTCGTACGCACTATGTCCTTTATATCATAAGCCGACCAATAATAATTTTGATAACAATGGTAATAATGGTCTTACAGTGAGCACCCTCGCTAAGTACCATCAGTTAGGCAATAGGACATCACTATGAGTGCAACATCTTCTTCTGCCAGTAAGCCCAGCAATAAAAAAGGTTGGCTGACCCGTTTGCGTCAGCGCAATGTGCTACCCGGGTTCGGTCTGAGCATGGGTATTACTGTCTTTAGCTTGTCGTTATTGGTGGTACTACCGTTTGCTATGATGGCTTATACCACGACGCAGATGGGTTGGACGGGCTTTTGGGAAACCATTACCCAGCCACAAGTCACTGCCGCTATCAAGCTAAGCTTATGGATGTCATTTTTAGCGATGTTGACCAATATGGTATTTGGCACACTGGTCGCATGGGTGCTTGTCCGCTATGAGTTTTGGGGTAAGTCACTGATTAATGCCTTGGTTGATTTACCATTTGCACTACCAACGGCCGTTACAGGTATCTCGCTTGCCACTTTATATGCGCCTAATGGCTTGATTGGTCAATGGTTTGCCAAGTTCGATATTCAGGTTGCCTTTACGCCGATAGGTATTTGGCTAGCACTGGTTGTGGTGAGCTTTCCTTTTATTGTCCGCGCGGTGCAGCCCGTACTTGCTGAGCTATCGGTTGAGTTTGAAGAAGCGGCTGCGGTACTGGGTGCTAATCGTTTGACGACTTTTCGTAAAGTGATTTTGCCAGAGCTATTGCCTGCTTTGTTAATGGGTGCAGGTATGATGTTTGCCCGTGCCACTGGCGAGTATGGTTCAGTTATCTTTATCGCGGGCAATATTCCGATGCAGTCTGAGATTTTGCCGCTTATCATTATCAGTAAACTTGAGCAGTTTGATATTCAAGGTGCTTCTGCGGTTGCACTATTTATGCTACTCATATCATTTGTCATCTTGCTCACCATCAATATCATGCAGTGGAAACTGTCGCGCCGTGTAGGAGCTCGCTAATATGCAAATATCTAATAGCTACGACTACCAAAGCAACGCTGCGACCAAAGATACGCCATGGATACGTCGCACCTTTATTGGCATCGCTGTACTGTTTATGATCGTCATGTTGGTTGTGCCATTATTGGCGGTGTTTTATGAGGCGTTTAAAAATGGTTGGCAGTTATATATCGCCTCGCTGGTCGATCCTGAAGCTTTGCAAGCCATCAAGCTGACGCTTATCACGGCAGGAATTGTCTTACCGATTAATATGGTAATGGGCATTGCGATTGCATGGTTGGTCACGCGCTATCAGTTTAAAGGTAAGCAGCTGGTCACCACGTTGCTTGATTTACCATTTTCGGTATCACCAGTGGTTGCAGGTTTGATGTTTGTGCTGCTGTTTGGACTGAACTCTACTATTGGCGGTTGGCTTGAGAGTATGGGTTTTCAGGTCATATATGCGGTGCCTGGTATTATTCTGGCGACGCTATTTGTGACCTTTCCGTTTGTGGCACGTGAGCTGATACCATTGATGCAGACCCAAGGCGACTCTGAAGAGCAAGCAGCGTTGACCTTAGGCGCGACTGGCTGGCAGACCTTTTGGCATGTGACATTGCCTAATATTAAATGGGCGCTGCTGTATGGTTTGATTTTGACCAATGCACGTGCGATGGGCGAGTTTGGTGCGGTCAGTGTGGTATCTGGTCACATTCGCGGCGAGACTAACACCATGCCGCTATTGGTTGAGATTGCCTATAACGATTATAACTTTACCGCTGCGTTTGCCTTATCGAGCATATTGGCTGCACTTGCCTTAGTGACGCTACTGATTCAGCAAGTCATGACCAAGATACAAGAGCGTAAATTTGCCAAGTCTGAGCGGCTTGCCAGTGCACCTGAGCTGCCAGTAAGTGCTAACGCCACTGCCGCCACTGAATCGACGAGTGCGGACAGTACTGGCAAGGTATAACTGCCATTATCTGATAAATGATGTTAATACTATTGATGCAGTCGCTATTCAGCTACTTGCCACGATACGACAAAAGATATAATAAGAGATACGATTATGAGCATTGAGATTCGCAACGTTAATAAAAAATTCGGCAATTTTACGGCTTTGGACAATATCAATATCACTGTGCCGACTGGCAAGCTGACGACGTTACTAGGTCCATCAGGCTGCGGTAAGACTACCTTGCTACGTATTATCGCAGGTCTAGAATATGCTGACTCTGGACAGGTATTGTTCGATGAGCTGGATGTGACCAATACTCCAGTCCAAAAGCGCCATATTGGCTTTATGTTTCAGCATTATGCACTGTTTCGCCATAAAAATATCGCGGACAATGTGGCGTTTGGATTGACCTTGTTGCCAAAAAACGAACGCCCAAGCAAAGCTGATATCAATAAGCGTGTGGCAGAGCTCTTAGACCTTGTACAGCTACCACAAGTTGCCAATGCTTATCCACATCAGCTATCAGGTGGTCAGCGTCAGCGCATTGCCTTAGCACGTGCACTTGCTGTCAAACCGAAGCTGTTGCTGCTAGATGAGCCGTTTGGTGCACTAGATGCCAAAGTCCGTAAAGAGCTGCGCACATGGCTAAAAAACATCCACCACGAGCTTGGTATCACCAGTATCATGGTAACGCACGATCAAGAAGAGGCACGTGCGGTATCAGATGAGATCGTCGTGATGAATCAGGGCCGAGTAGAGCAGGTAGGCACTTCAGAAGAGCTAATACACCAGCCAGCCAATGCCTTTATTAGCGACTTCTTAGATCTTGTATAAGCATTTGATCTAGCGCAATTTAAGTCAAATTATCAATAGTTGAGCAAAAAAAAGACCTACGAAAGTAGGTCTTTTTTGGTCTGGAGCATTGCCGCAGATTTATGGTCTTTAACGCTTTTTATAAAGCACAGTCAAAGAACCAAAAATCTAAGCGGACACTAGTGTCTAAGCAAGATCTGATACATCTCTACTAGTGCCTCTAGGAGTGATTTGCTCGTAGGTGATGTCCAAGATATCTTGACACCAATCTGGTAAATCATCAGCGACCTCATACCACATCCAAGTACCATCACGTACACAGCTCAAAATACCCAATTTTTTCAAATGGTTTAGGTGGCGTGATATCGTTGGTTGTGGCTGGTCAAGCATATCTACCAAATCACCCACGCAACGTGCTTCTTTTTTAAAAAGAATTTGAAATATTTTTAGACGTGTCGGATCAGATAGGACTTTGAATAAATCGATAGGTCGTATCGTAAAATTATTATCAGACATAGGTGAATTCCAATGGGCTTCGTTAATAGGGGTTCAATATAACAGCAGTTATCTACAAAATCGATTAAAAAATAATCAAATTTACAGTTCATCGTCAATTCACTACCTTTGACAATATTCGGTTACACGCACACTTATATCCACTTACATAAATGAACTGCCTGTAATATAAGGATACTGTCTCGAAAAATAAATATATCGAATGTGATTGAAAATGATAATAATTATCGTTATTATACTGCAAGCGATAAACGTGATTTCAACGACTAAGTTTTCATTGCTAAAAAACAGTAAATTATCCGTTTATCAATGACACTTATCACAAAGGTTTTTATATAAGTGTCGTATGCTGTCATTATCGAATAGTGGTATTCCGAGGAGCCAATCCATGTACGTATGTATCTGCAACAACGTAAAAGAAAAGCAAATCAAAGCAGCTATTGCTGCAGGTGTTGATACGCTCGATGGTCTAAAAGATACGCTCGATGTAGCAACGTGCTGTGGCTGTTGTGAGCCGATGGTCAATGACTACCTAGATGAACACCATGCAAAACTCGATAATCTAGCATACGCTGTTTAAATATTATCAATCATATACCTTGTAATATAATACGATAAAATATATTCAATATTCTGCATCTAAATTTATTATACATAAAGGGTCGGGTGCAAGCGTCCATATAATCTCACTCAAACGCCAACATGTTACATAACACATATCAATACTAGTTGTAGCTAATTATGATTCTCAATTAGCATCTTATTCTTAGTTCATAACGTTACACCCTATACTGCGCCTGTATGCTACTATATTTACCTAAGATTAGAAGCCATTTTATTGATTTTGATTTTACTGATCAGTTTGCCAATTATGCTATCCTTATATGATAAATTGTGGATGTATGGTGATCGGTAAAAATAAATAGGGGAGTACGCGTTATGATAGGTAGCCAGAAAGTCATTGATTATTTGAATTTCTTACTAGGTGGTGAGCTTGCCGCTCGTGACCAATATTTTATTCATTCAGAGATGTACGCTGAGTGGCACTATGGCAAGTTATACGACCGTATCCATCATGAAATGGAAGACGAAACGCTACACGCACAGAATATCATTCGCCGTATCTTGATGTTGAGTGGCACGCCAAAGATGTCGGTCGACGCTATCCATATCGGTGCGACTGTCCCTGAGATGTTGCAGTTTGACCTAGATTTAGAGTACCAAGTACAAAAGCATCTAAAAGAAGGTATCGCACTTTGCGAAGCAGAGCATGACTATGTCACGCGTGAGATGCTGGTTGAGCAGTTGAAAGATACCGAAGAAGATCATGCGCATTGGCTTGAGCAGCAGCTCCGTCTCATCGACATGATTGGTCTACCGAATTACCTACAAAGCCAAATGGCTGAAGTTACTCCTAATATTGTCTGATATCATCCTACGTATGAATAGCATTCACAGTATTTAGCATAAATAATAGAGATTAAGGGAGAAAGGTAATGACAGGGGATAAAGAAGTTATTCGCGCGTTAAATAAAGTACTTGGGCAGTCATTGATTGCCATCAACCAGTATTTTTTGCATGCACGTATTGCACGTCATTGGGGTCTAGAGGCGCTTAATGACTCATTATATAAGCAATCTATCGCTGAGATGAAATGGTCAGACGACCTAATCGCTCGTATTTTATTGCTAGGCGGCTTGCCAAACTTGCAGGAACTGGGCAAGGTGTTGGTCGGTGAAGACGTACCAGAAATCATTGAGTGCAATCTACGTCTTGAGAGACAAAAGTTCGATATTATTACCGATGCGGTCACCTTGTGTGAGACAAAGTCTGACTATGTCTCTCGCCAGCTATTAGTCACGCTAAAAGATGGCAATGAAGAGTATGAAGATTGGTTAGAGACACAGCAGGACTTGATAGAAAGTATTGGTGTAGAGCGCTACATCCAATCGCAAATGAATGATGATGACGCATAATAGGATTAACTATTGAGGTAAGTCGTAATAAAAAAGCCAGTATAAGATTGATAACACAATCGTATACTGGCTTTTTTCTGTCTATAGATAAGCTATTTCCGAAATTTCGGCTATACAGAATAGAGATGTATCGTACGTAAAATCTCACTCAATAGAAAACTTATCTCGATTGAATATATGCCCTAGTACAAACCGCGGCCATCTTCAGGTTTCAGACGTAAGAAATACAGCCCCGAGAGAATGGTCAAAATACCCAATATCCAATAAGTGGTTTGGAATGCTACTAGTGTATCCATCTGTAGACGCTCACGTAGTAGATTCAACACAGCAGCACCGAACGCAATACCAAAGCTAATCGCCAACTGCTGATTGACCGCCATTAAGCTGTTACCACTACTGGTCTGTGTCCCCTGTAAATCGCCAATCGTAATCGTATTCATCGCGCTGAACTGCATAGAGTTGCAGGCACCCATGATGGTCAAGATAGGTATAAACCATAGCCACTGCGACGCATCATTAAACTGCGCTAGCACAATGATAAGCGAACCCATAAACAAGGTATTGTAGACAAGTACTTTACGGTAGCTAAACCGCTGAATAATCTTGCTAACCCAAGGTTTGATACCGATAGCACCCACTGCAATCGGGGCAAGTAGCCAACCTGCCTGCGAAGGTGAGTACTCAAATACCACCTGTAGTAGTAGAGGTAGCAAAAATGGTACTGCACTGATACCAAGCCGCGTAAACAAGTTGCCTGTAATACCAATTCGAAAAGTGCGAATATCAAACAAGCTCAGTGGAAACAGGGGAGCTGCTCGCCGTTTGGCATGCCAGACATACGCGCCGATCAATAGACTTGCGCCTAACCCAAGCAACAACCCATAAATCCCGCGACCAGTCTGTGAACCAAACTCGACAGCCAGTGTGAACCCGCAAGCAGCGGCGGCAAACAATACAAATCCTGTCCAGTCAAGACGCTTGGTATCTTCGAATAGCGCTGGCACCAGTTTTTTTCCCATGATAAAACCTGCCACGCCCATCGGTATATTGATCAAAAATATCCAATGCCAGCTAGCATACTGCACGATATAGCCGCCCAATACTGGACCGACTAGTGGTGCAACCAACGCTGGTATCACAGCGAAATTCATCACAGTGAGCAGCTTATTGCGCGGATAAGACTTAACCAATATCAAACGAGCGACAGGCGTCATCATGGCACCGCCGATACCCTGTACCACACGTGAAGCAACCAAAAAATCTAGCGTTTGCGACGTCGCGCACAGTAATGAGCCAATACAAAAAATGATGACCGCTGATAAAAATACGCGGCGTGTGCCATATTTATCCGCTAAAAAACCACTGATAGGGATAAAAATCGCCAAGGTCAATGCATAGCTGATGACAGCCCACTGCATCTTTAGTGGCGACTCACCCAACGCCTGTGCCATTTGCGGTAAGGACGTGTTTAAAATAGTAGCGTCTAAAATCTGCATAAATAGCGCTACCGCTAGCACATAGGGTAAGTATTTATCTTGAGTCGGGGTGAGCGTTACCATGTGAGTCCCATTGAACGTCTCGTTATGAAGTAAGAAAATAGCGGATTTGCGAACAGATCACTATGCAAGCTGAGTAGTATAAGAAAGCTTAACTCATAATAAAAGTGACTCAAAGTAACTGATATAAGATAACTTATATAAGAGCAACGATGCGAAGGATTGCTAAAAAGGAAAAGAGGCGAAACAAGACAAGAAATTCGATGCGTGCTAATAGCTCGTCTCTTTTTACTTTAGCAGTAGAAACACAACATTGATTACAAGAGAGGACTTTAATATCGTTACGAGTTCTCGTTATAGTAAACCTTCGCGGCAGTCATAAATACAAACCGAGGATAAATTATGAGTCAAGATAACTTAGATTAACACATGAAGTGCAATACCAAATGCAAGGTGAAAAA
>TARA_R110000737_G_scaffold1598_10_pt1 | contig 27397 bp, 24 predicted proteins | sample TARA_R110000737 | Tara Oceans TARA_R110000737 (sample SAMEA4398027) | marine metagenome | biome: Polar Biome; feature: [SRF] surface water layer (ENVO:00010504); material: water (ENVO:00002006), including particulate matter (ENVO:01000060) such as... | depth 5 m | reverse complement strand
TTAGTATTTGGTTTATATAGGACATTACGTGCAAGCAACTCTTGAAATAATCTATGTCGAAGACTGTCAGCAATTACAGCTAGTTTGTCAACGCTATTCCCAAGCAAGTGTGCTTGCTATCGATACTGAATTTGTCCGTACGCGAACACTGTATCCAAAACTAGGGCTTATTCAAATAAACGATGGTAAAACTCTAGCATTAATTGATCCGGTGGCTTTGCCTGATTTAACGCCTTTTTGGCAATTACTTGAAAACCCAAATATTCAAAAAGTGTTGCACGCCTGCTCTGAAGATTTGGAAGTTTTCTTAACCGCAGGTAACTGTCGGCCAGTAAACTTAATTGATAGTCAAATTATTATGTCAATTTTAGGCCATGGTATTTCAATGGGTTATGCCGCTATGATTGCACACTATACCGATATTGAATTGGACAAGTCTGAATCTCGCACCGATTGGATGAAAAGACCGCTAACGCAAAAACAGTTGAACTATGCGGCGGCTGATGTCGAGCATTTGTTTAATATCTTGCCGTTATTGATGGCTGATATTGAAAAATCTGGTTGGCTAGCAGCTGCGCAAGAAGAAAGTGATGTTATGGTTGAACGTAAGTTCAGTGCCATAGATGAAAGCCAGTTGTATCTCAATATTAAAATGGCCTGGCGTTTAAATCCATCACAACTTTATCGATTACAGCAATTAACAATTTGGCGTTATCAACAAGCGAAACTAAAAGATCGCCCGATTGGTTTTATTGCCAAAGACCATACATTATTAGCTTTAGCGCAAGTTAACCCCAGTAATGTTGGTGCTATGTCGGCTATAGAAGGTGTTGAGTTACTTGATATTCGCCACAAAGGTCATGCGATGCTGACGGTATTAAAGCGTGCAAGTGAAGCGCAAAATGCAGAATTGCCGGCGCAAATTGTTCGTCTTGACGAATATCCAGGGTATAAACAGAACTTTAAAAAAGTTAAAAACTATATTAACGAATTAAGTTCACAAACCAATTTACTGACGGAAAATTTCGCCTCTAAAAAGCAAATAAATCAATTTCTATCCTGGCACTTTAAGCTCAATGGTGCTGAGAGTCATCCACAGCAGGTTGATATTATGCGCGGCTGGCGTAAGCCGCTGTTTGGCGATAAGTTGCTGGCATTTGTCGAAAATGACTTTACATAACTGGCAGTTAAAACTTACTTGAAGGTTGCTAAGTTATTGATATTACCATTGAGATTCCATAAATAATTTTAATCATAGGTCTGCGTTATGCTGTGTAGTGTTTATAAAAGTTCAAAAAAAGTACAAACTTATCTCTATATAAATAAACGAGATGATTTTTCCGATGTGCCTGAAGCGTTAATGAAAATGTTTGGTAAGCCAGTGATGGTTACCGTATTGAATCTCGCAGCAAAAGTTAAATTAGGTTTTGCTGACCTTGATAAAGTAAAAGCGAGTTTAGCGGAGCAAGGTTACTATCTGCAGCTAACACCGCAGGAAGAAGATATGTTAAAAGGCCATAAAGCTAGCATGTTAACTGATGATAGTGTTCGAGGAACTGCATCATAATGCGCTATATCAAATCATTAAAAGTAACGTCATTTTCACTTTGTTTAGCGTTATTGCTACCAACATCTTTTGCTGCAGATGATAAAATCGCAACAACGTCAGATGTTAAAGTTAGCTTTGAGCAATACATAGTCCAACTAAAGCAAGAGGCACTAACAAAAGGTTTTGAGCAAAAATTAATTGATGAATCTTTTGCAAATGTTGTTTTTCATCAACGTGCGGTAAAAGCCGATCGCAATCAACCTGAAACCGTTGAAACACTCGATACTTATTTGCCAAAACGCTTACCCGATTGGAAAATCAAACGTGCGAGAGCAAAATTTAAAGAGCATGAGGTACTATTGAGTAAAGTCGCCGCTGAATATGGCGTGCAAGCGCGATTTATCGTCGCACTTTGGGGGCTAGAAACTAATTTTGGTAAAATCATGGGTAACTATAATGTTATTTCTGCTTTATCAACCTTAGCTTATGAAGGCCGCCGTGAAGTGTTCTTTAAAAAGCAGCTTTGGGCCGCGTTACAAATATTGAAAGAAGGCCACATTGACAATGCCAACATGAAAGGCTCTTGGGCCGGCGCTATGGGGCAAAATCAGTTTATGCCCACCTCGTTTGTTGGTTATGCTGTCGACGGTGATGGCGATGGCAAAAAAGATATTTGGGCTAATCAAGCGGATGTATTTGCTTCAATGGCAAATTACTTGAAAAAAGAAGGTTGGAGTGACCAACTTACATGGGGCCGGCAGGTTAGGTTACCCAGTGGTTTTGATAGCTCATTAGCCATACCTAGAAATACCGGTGGTCGTAAAAATTGGTTAAAAGCTTGGGCGAATAGCGAAAAAACTTTAGCACAGTGGCAGGCTTTAGGCATTCGACGTACCGATGGCACTAATTTACCTAAAGTTGATATTAAAGCGGCGTTAGTCTTTCCTGATGGTGAAAAAGGTCGCGCTTATTTAGCTTACAACAATTATAAAAGTTTAATGCATTGGAACTTATCCTATTATTTTGTTAGCTCGGTTGGACATTTATCTGATCACATTAAATATCCTGCTATTAAGTAGCTAGCAATAAACAGCCATAAGAAGCCCTATGAGTAAAAAAAATAACCGTTCGCTAGTAAAATCAAAAAAAGTGATTGTCGAGCGCTTTTGGGAAAGTAAATCATTAGATGAAATGACCCGAACCGAGTGGGAATCTTTGTGTGATGGTTGTGCAAAATGCTGTCTACATAAATTTATTGATGATGAAGACACCACCGACGAAACCGAATTGATGCCGACTAGCCATATTGTTGAAGGCGAGCAGATGAATTACTCGAACATTGCCTGTCATTTGCTCAATGATAAAAGCTGTCAATGTTCTAAGTACGAGCAACGTACTGTGTTAGTGCCAGATTGTGTGCAGTTAACCCAAGAAAATTTAGATGATGTGTTTTTTATGCCGCCTAGTTGTACCTATCGACGTTTAAAAGAGGGCAGAGGTATGCCCTCTTGGCATCCATTATTGCACAATGGTAAAAAATCAGCCATGCATCAAGCTGGCATGTCAGTACGTGGAAAAATCATTAAAGATGATGATGTAGCGTTAGAAGATTTTGAAGATTATATTGTGCTGTGGCCGCTGAACGATATCGATTAACGACACTATGTCTATCGTATTTTATTCGCAAGTAAAGCAAAATACTGAGCGCTATGTGCGCGAGCATAACCAATGAAGAAGTTTACCTTTATTGCTGTTTTATTGTGATCATTTAAGCTTGAGTAGTTGCTGTTACATCAGGTTATGATACCGCCACCATTCTATGGACATTGTCATTACTATCAACTTTATGACGTATATTATTCGCGATAAAAATATCCCTTGACCAATCAATCGCCTTAAACCACTCATTGCTTGAAGGTTTATTCAAATGCAGAGACTTTATTAGTGAGCCAAGAATTAATGTACGACAAAAATAGCTTTATCATTATTATGACCCTTTTTATTTTAATGTTAATAATTAATCAAATTACCTATAACTTAGGGCGACACAATAAAGATGTAGAAAACGCTGAGATGAAAAGCCAATCCACCGCCATTCAAACTGGCATTATTGGTTTACTAGCCTTATTACTCGGCTTCACCTTTAATATGTCACTGCATAGGTACGATGCACGAAGTAGCGCTGTTATCGAAGAAGCCGGTGCTATTTCAAGAGTCGCTATGCAAGCCAAGTTGTTGAGTGGCAAGATACGTGAAGATGTTTTTAATGAATTAGACGCTTACTTAGCCCTGCGTATTTCGCTGAGCCAAGTGGACTTGGCAAATCCAGAGCAGCGCAGCGCCATCAATAAAAAAGTCAGTAAATCACAAGCTAAGCTTATTGAATTAGCGCAGCAAGAGTTAGAAAATCCCAAGTCGACGTTAATTGCTAATGGTTTTTATCAGTCGTTGTCTGGCATGATCCAGATTGAAAATAAACGTACTGCCATGCTTAGGTTACATGTGCCAGAGCCGGTTTTGTTTTTATTATTTTGTGTCTTTGTTACCGTTGGCGGTATGTTAGGTTATAACAGTGGCTTAGGGAAGAAGCGTCCGGCATTTCCTACCGTGTTACTGTTTACGCTCATCGTCTTAGTGGTATTTATCATTATTGACTTAGACAGGCCTAAGCGTGGGATCATCCAAGTAAACCAAGATAGTTTGCACGATATGATAATAACACTGAACGATTACAAAGCCGGTTAATAATCATATTTTTTGAGATTAAAGCTATATGGTATACGTTGTTAAATGTAAAACGAAAAAATACCTATAGCGCTTAAGTATAGCGGCGGTTCACAATCTAACTGATAATGTGCTAATCAGTTAGATTGTGCCAAGTGATTACAAGTAGAGTAAATTATAGGCACTTTTTATTTTCAAAGTTAAGCAAGTGGAGTAATCCACCTGACATTTGAGTTAATTTATGCTGCTACTGGCATCATCTTTTTTATTTAGCTTATCTGTTAGCAATACCACTTTATGTTCAAGTGCTATAATTTCAAATTCTAGTCTACTTATTTCATGTTGATATAGTTTTATATTATCCAATGCTCGTTTGCGGATTTCAGGCGAACTGTTGTCACTGACAATTTGGACTTCCGCTCGAACAATTTTTTCTTGTTCTCGTGCGATATTTTTTCTTGAGGCTAGCATCTCATCTTCAAGGTGATTCAGTTCGTTGATGTCGTTGAAGCGCGTTTTTCCAACATTATACCCAGTACTAAATTCTTTAAAATAATTTTGTCGACAATTGATGTTGATGGCTTTCCCGTTGAAACCTAATTGGAAGCCACTAGCATAAGAACAATACTGTTGAAGTCCAGATTGATAACCATCGTTAAACATCGGGAAGCGATCACTAGGGCATCTACTATTATAATTACCGCCGTTATTTCCGGTTCCAAGGCCATTATCGTAACTACAGTAAAGGTTGATACCTACTTGGTAGCCTTCACTGTAGTTTGGAAACTGACTACTCTTACAAATAGTATTATAATTTCTACCACTGGTCGCCACTTCCATACCGCGTTCCATGCTACAAAACTCGCTCAACCCTTCATGATGCCCCTGTTTAAAAGCTTGATAATCGGCCTTAACTCTATGTTCAGCACAGTCATTTTGGTATTCCTGAAAGGTAGACATACTCATGCCACTCGCTCCTTCCAAATACCCTATAGCGCTCCAATTAGCTAACTCACATTCATCTTTATTCATTGATGTACAGCCAGCAAACATCAGTATAAACATCATTACTGCTAGAAATCTAATCATAATCTTGTTGTTTTTTAATTAGTTATTGAATTTATTTGCAATAATAACACTAAATATAAAAATTTATAAACAGCTAATAAGCTTAATGTTGCGACATTGAATGGCTGAGTGGTAGCAATTTATGAATAAACCCGATGTTTTTCTACATTTATTCTACTAAGAATAAGGCTGTCTTTTGTTAATATAATATCTTTATTCTGGTGTTATACCTGCGATGTAAGCACTAAAAGCTGCTGTGTTTAGCGCTCACTTCTGAAAATTCTCCTGGTTTTTGCCTTAGGCTGCTTGTTGCAGGTATCGTATTTTGCTCAGTGAATACGTTAAGTAATAAAACTCTGTTTTTTGGGCTTATTTAAGTTTAGTTAAAACAGCTCCTCTCATCTTAAAACAGATGAGAGTGCAATTCAGGGTAGGATGATACCAAAGAGCCAGCACTAAACTTATAATACTTAAATACCTGTTCTACCTATTAAGCAAGCTAACGATAATTATAATGGTACTAAATCGTTCAAATAACGTAGGCCATTTTCAACATAATGCCTTGCTGATTGAGTGAACATTGCTTGAGTTGATGCATCGAGCGCTTTAATCACCTTTGCTGGTGAGCCTAATACTAAGTGTCCGTCGGGCACTTGCATGTTTTCCGTGATCAAACTATTGGCGCCAATTAAACAGTTTTTGCCGATATTTGCGCCATTTAGTACCACGGCATTCATGCCAATAAGGGTATTTTCTCCAATCGTACAGCCGTGTAACATGACTTTATGACCAACCGTAACATTGCGACCTATAGTCATCGGGTATTTAGCGTCAACGTGTAAAATAGAGCCATCTTGAATATTTGTATTCTCACCTATAATGATTTTGGCAAGGTCGGCACGAATAACGACATTAAACCAAATACTAGCATGTTCACCTAATGTCACATCGCCAATTAAGGTGGCATTTGGCGCGATAAAATTGCTCTCATTGAAACTTGGCGTTAGCGCAGCAAGTCGATAAATCATATTTTTATCCTTATTATGGGCATCGCTTTATATTAATCTATTCTTGTCACAGCGCAAACTAGACCTTTAGCCTGCAGCTGATAAAACTATCAAGCTTTGCCTATATTGAAAATAAATAAGCTTGATGTATGAAAATCAAGCAATTAATGGTAAAACATTAATCTAATTAGTAATAATAATAATTTTAACGTTCAATAGCATCAGATAACTCGTGAGTAAGCTCAACATGACAATTTATGTGCCGAGCTTGCGAATAAGGTTTTTTATGATGAAATAAAGGTGATTTATGATTATTGGTATACCGAAGGAAACATTATCAGGTGAAAACCGAGTCGCTAGCGCGCCAACGGCAGTAGTTGAACTACTCAAACTTGGTTTCAAGGTGCAAATTCAAAAAGGTTGTGGCACTAAAGCAAGCTTTACTGACGAGGAGTTTGTTGATGCTGGCGCGACTGTCGTCACTAAGAAGAATGTTTGGCAGTGCGATCTCATCTTTAAAGTAAACCCCCCGACTATTGAAGAAATCGCTTTAATGAAAGATGAGGCACATCTCATTAGTTTTATCGCTCCTGCGCAAAACGAAGCGATTCTGACCGCATTAAAAGATAAAAACATCACGACTTTGGCAATGGAAATGGTGCCAAGAATGACCCGAAGTCAATCAATGGATGCGTTAAGTTCGATGGCTAATATTGCCGGTTATCGTGCGGTCATCGAAGCGACCCATCACTTTGGGCGTTTTTTAACCGGTCAAATAACTGCGGCGGGTAAAATGCCGCCTGCCAAGGTGATGATTATTGGCGCAGGTGTCGCTGGTTTAGCGGCAATCGGCACGGCCGGTAGTTTAGGGGCAATTGTTCGCGCGTTCGATACGCGTCCAGAGGTCAAAGAACAAATAGAAAGCATGGGCGCTGAGTTTCTTGAACTTGACTATGAAGAGCCTGAAGACACTGGCTCTGGTGATGGTTACGCAAAAGAGATGAGCAAGGCCTTTATTGACGCTGAAATGGCGCTGTTTGCTGAACAAGCAAAAGATGTTGATATTATTATTACCACAGCCATGATCCCTGGCAAGCCAGCACCTAAGCTCATTACGGCAAAAATGGTTGAGTCAATGAAAACTGGCAGTATTGTCGTTGATTTGGCGGCAGCCGGTGGTGGCAATTGTGAATTAACCCAAGCAGGTAAAGTGGTTAATGCTAATGGCGTAAAAATTATTGGTTACACAGATCTGGTTTCTCGCTTACCAAATCAAGCTTCACAGTTATACGCTAATAATTTAGTCAGCCTAACAAAGCTATTATGTAAAGAAAAAGACGGTACGCTCAATATTGATTTTGACGATGTCGTTATCCGAAATATGACCGTTGTTAAAACTAATGAAATTACTTTCCCACCACCGCCTATTCAAGTGAGTGCTGCACCAGCTAAGCCCAAAACTGAAGCCGTTAAAGTGCTTGAGGTTAAGTCAGCTGAGCCTATGAGTCAACGTAAGAAACACAGTTTTATGGCCGTTGGCGCTTTGCTCTTCGCTTGGATCGCTAGTGTTGCGCCGGCTGATTTTTTATCGCATTTTACTGTATTTGTTTTGGCCTGCATTATTGGTTACAACGTGGTGTGGAATGTTAGCCATTCACTGCATACACCACTGATGAGTGTGACCAATGCCATCTCTGGCATCATCATTGTTGGCGCAATTTTACAGGTGGGTAATAGTAGCCCGTTAATTCAATTGCTCGCTGGTGTCGCAATACTCATTGCTACCATCAATATTGTTGGTGGCTTTGTTGTCACTAAACGCATGTTAAAAATGTTTAGAAAATAGGGACAGTAGAATGGAATTTTCTCAAGGGTTAATCAGTGCAGCTTACATTATTGCTGCGTTATTATTTATTTTTAGCTTGTCAGGACTGAGTAAACAGCAAACCGCTGAAACCGGAAATTGGTATGGCATAGTCGGTATGATAATCGCACTGGTCGCCACCATTGCTGATCCTCGTGTTGATAATGTTTGGATCATTTTAGTCACTATGGTGATTGGTGCGACCATTGGCTTGCTGTTGGCGAAGAGAGTTGAAATGACACAAATGCCAGAGCTAGTCGCTATATTACACAGTTTTGTGGGGTTAGCGGCGGTATTGGTGGGCTATAACAGTTACTTTGAAATGGATCATTCTGCCATGGCTAATTTCTCTGACAGCCAGCAAATGGCGACTAATATCCATTTAGTGGAGGTATTTCTAGGCGTATTTATTGGCGCAGTAACTTTTACGGGCTCCATTGTCGCCTTTGGTAAGTTACGTGGCGTTATTAACTCGGCGGCATTAATGTTGCCACAGCGTCATAAATTAAATTTAGTTGCTGGTGTGGTTTCCCTTATATTGCTAGTGGCATTTGTTCAGCAAGGCGGCGGTAATAGTACCTTGTACTTGATGACCTTTATTGCCTTAGCTTTTGGTTGGCATTTAGTCGCGTCAATTGGCGGTGCTGATATGCCAGTGGTTGTTTCCATGCTTAATTCATATTCAGGCTGGGCAGCCGCAGCCGCAGGCTTTATGCTAAATAATGATTTATTGATTGTTACAGGTGCGCTGGTAGGCTCTTCAGGGGCCATTCTTTCTTACATTATGTGTAAGGCAATGAATCGCTCTTTTATCAGCGTTATCGCTGGTGGTTTTGGTACCAATGTCGTCATAGACAACGATACTGACTACGGAGACCATGTTGAAACCACCGCAGATGCAGTCGCTGATATGCTTAGTGGCGCCAAGTCAGTTATTATTACCCCTGGTTACGGTATGGCGGTAGCGCAAGCGCAGTATCCGGTTTATAAATTAACCCAGGCGTTAAAAGAGCAGGGTATTGATGTGCGCTTTGCTATTCATCCTGTCGCGGGGCGCTTACCTGGTCACATGAACGTATTGTTAGCGGAGGCAAAAGTGCCATACGATATTGTGTTAGGTATGGAAGAAATTAATGATGACTTTGCTAAAACCGACGTGGTGTTGGTCATTGGTGCAAACGATACGGTAAATCCAGCTGCGGCAGAAGACCCCACTAGTCCCATTGCTGGTATGCCGGTTTTAGAAGTATGGCACGCGAAAAATGTTATCGTGTTTAAACGTTCAATGAGCACAGGTTATGCCGGTGTGCAAAACCCATTGTTCTTTAAAGATAACACGCAAATGTTATTTGGTGATGCTAAGGATTCTGTTGAGCAAATACTTAAAGCCTTATAGTTTAGTCATTTAGAGCCTAAGCTTAGGCGATTAAAATGCCGATAATTTATTATCGGCATTGTTGTTTTTAGCGACCAAAACATCAGGTGATTTAATCTTTACTGCGGTGTTGCAGAAAAGTATTTACTTGCTTTTACATAATCGAAGAGGTGATTAATTTTCTTTTCTATTGTGATGATAAAGTTATATATCGAACATGCAATTTTGTTAAGCTATTGAAGATTAAAATTATTAATACTTAAACCTTCGGAGAATAACGTGGTAGAACCAAGTGTAATTGAGCCCAGTGTCATTGAAATGTGGGTAGGAACTATCAACGGATATTTGTGGGGCAGTGTTTTAATTTATCTACTTAGCGCTTGTGGTATCTGGTTTACAGTGCGTTTGAAAGGGTTACAGTTTAGACGTTTTTTTCACATGTTTACCATTTTAAAATCCAGTCGTAAAAGTTCAAGTCAAGGTATTTCATCGTTTCAAGCCTTGTGTACCTCATTGGCGGCTCGTGTTGGCACCGGTAATTTAATGGGGGTTGCGGTTGCTATTTCACTTGGCGGTGCGGGGGCCGTTTTTTGGATGTGGCTAATTGCCTTAGTCGGTATGGCAACAGCATTTGCTGAAAGCACCTTAGGACAACTTTATAAAGAGCGCGACAGTAATGGCAACTTTCGCGGTGGCCCTGCATATTATATGAGTAAAGGCCTAAATAATAAAAAATTAGCTGTGACCTTCTCTCTCTGCTTGTTTTTTGGTTATGGCTTCGTTTTTAGTGCCGTGCAGGCTAATTCTATCACCAGTGCTTTTAACGGTTCGTACGGTTTTAACCCTTTATATACCGGTATTGCGATTACCTTTGGTGCTGGCTTTATTGTTATGGGGGGGCTAAAAAATATTGCCCGCTTTGCTGAACTTACTGTGCCATTTATGGGCTTGCTCTATTTAATCGTTTGCTTTGGTGTTATCTGGATGAACATTGAAAAAGTGCCGATGGTGATTAATGATATTTTCGCTTCGGCATTGGGGCTAAAAGAAGCGGGCAGTGGGCTGGTGGGCGCTGCTATAGTGCAAGGCGTTAAGCGTGGTTTATATTCTAATGAAGCCGGTATGGGCAGTGCACCCAATGCGGCGGCGGCGGCTGAGCCTTTTCCTCCCCATCCAGTATCTCAAGGTTACATCCAAATGTTAGCGGTGTTCTTTGATACGATTGTCATCTGTTCTTGTACGGCAATATTGATCCTACTTTTTAAAGAGACAGGCGGCGACGCACATGGCGTGCAATTAACTCAACAAGCACTGGCCTATCAAGTAGGGCCTTGGGGCGGAGATTTTATAACGATAGCAATATTATTATTTGCTTTTACCTCAATAGTGGCAAACTATGCTTATGCGGATAATAATTTAAAATATTTAAAAATGGATAATTTACTAGGGCGATGGTTTTTACGAGTCGGTTTCTTGTTAATGTTAGTATTTGGCTCTGTAGCAACACTACCCGAAGTCATTGCTTTGGCTGATTTGTCGACCGGTTTAATGACCGTTGTTAATGTAACCGCATTATTTATGCTATCAAAAGTGGTGGTAAAAATAACCAAAGATTATCATCAGCAACAAGATAAAGGCTTGCTACCAACATACTTACCTGATGAACAAGAACAGCATACGTTGAATTTGACTAAAGGCATTTGGCAGAAAAAGCAAAATGAAACCAGCGATTGAATTTACCGTAATGCTATTTAGTGGGTTGTTAGGGTAGTGCTTAATAATCTTAGTATTATTTAATGCAACAACTAGCAATAAAGCTGCTATAATCCGCGCCTTAATTTTGGCGCACTGCATTTAGGCTGCTGCGTTGTTTACGATAACGAAGAAATGGTGATGTGATGAGTGTGGATGCAATAGGTTTATCGGCTAATTTACTAAAAGCGGTAAAAGCATGCGGTTATAAAAATTTAACCCCGATTCAACAACAAGCTATTCCCGTTATTCGCACCGGTGTTGATGTTTTAGCTAGCGCTCAAACAGGTACTGGGAAAACAGCCGCTTTTACCTTACCTATTCTTGATGCGCTAGCGAAAAAAGTAAAGCCTAATGCCGATGGTTTTGATACTACCACCACAGTTAAGGCGCTAATTTTAACTCCTACACGCGAGTTGGCTGCACAAGTTGCTGACAATGTAAAAACCTATAGTGAGTTTTTACCTTTGCGCTCTGGTGTTATTTTTGGTGGTGTTAATATGCCACCACAAACCAAAATGCTAAAAAGTGGTGTTGATGTTTTAGTGGCAACTCCTGGACGCTTAATTGAGCATCTAGAACAGCGCAACTTAGATTTATCACAGGTGCAATACCTTGTTTTAGATGAAGCAGATCGCATGCTTGATATGGGTTTCTATAACGATATTGAACGTGTTATTGCTATGATCAAAGCTAAACACCAAACCTTGATGTTTTCTGCTACATTTTCAAACAAAGTCAAAACCCTTGCAAAGAAAATTCTTAAAACACCAAGAACGATTGAAGTTGCACGTCAAAACTCAACGTCGGGTAAAGTAAAACAGTCAGTCTATTGGGTTTCTGAAACCCGTAAAGCTGAGCTGTTATCTGAACTTATTGGTGTCAATAATTGGCAGCAAGTGTTAGTTTTTGCGGGCACTAAAGAAAGCGCGAATATCTTAGCGAAAGAGTTAAAACTCGATGGTATAAAAACCGCGTTATGTCATGGCGATAAAACTCAAGGAGCGCGTAATAAAGCCCTTGAGCAATTTGTTGATGGTAGTGTTCGGGTGTTAGTGGCAACCGATGTTGCTGCGCGCGGACTCGATATTGCTAATTTACCTTATGTCGTTAACTTTCATTTACCTTTTTTGCCAGAGGATTACGTGCATCGTATTGGTCGCACCGGTCGTGCAGGCAAGTCAGGAACAGCGATTTCATTGGTAAGCCCTAAAGATGAACAGTTCCTTGATAATATTGAAGCGTTAATCGAGCGAAAATTTGAACGTATTATCGTCCCTGGTTATGAATTAGATCGCCCTTTACCGGCACATTATGATGCTAAAGAAGAAGCGCCATTAAAGCGCAGCCGTTATAAAGCGACCCAAGAAAAAAACCAATTGTTAGCCCGTAAAAAAGCCGATGCAACTCCTGCAGCGCAACGCCGAGCCAAAGCAAACAAAAAAAATAAACCGGTAACTAAAACGGTAAATAAAAAACGTAAATAGCTCGCTTATTAGCGTTCATAACGTTGTAGATTATTTATGTTTGATAATACGTACATCGATGTCCCTTTTAACTATCGACATCACTGCTGGTTTTGTTCAGAGCCAGCAGGTCACTGTTTTACTTTCCCTCATTCAACGCATTTAGTTTTTGACTGCCCACATGAAAAATTAACGATACCGAGTTGTTTGGAGTGTTCGCGCGCTGCTATTAAGGCAAAGGTGCGTAGCATTTGGCAAGTTGAAAAAAGCGTAAAAATATACCTAATTGAAAAATATCGCAAAGATCTTGCTATAGGACTTAACTGGACGCAAGACCAGCTAGCCAGTTCTGGTTTTGAAGGAGGCAGTTTTGCGGGCTTTCAAAAAAGTGCTTGGTTTATGTATCAAGTTGCTAAAGATAGAGTGAATTTTCGTGGTTGGCCACTGGTACTTGATGGTATCGAACTCGAAAACGAAGAAGGTGAGCGAGAATTTTGCTTTGATGGTCTCTGTTATCCGAGCATTGATGAGGCAATAGCACACTATAGTCTTAATTTTGATTTGGACTTGGCTTTTTTTCGACATGTGTTGGCAAAAATGGGCCCGGAAAGTTTCGCGCGAGCGGTAAGGTTTTGCCGGCTATATGTTGGCGCAACGCCAATTGAAAAGTCACGTGCGTTGCGCGAAGTTAATTAATAATACGGTTAATTATTCACTATAGTGATTTTTGTTACCAGAACAGCTGGGAATATCACGGTGTGAACTAACGTCATTAAATCAACTGTTGAGATACGATACTCAACTTTTGTGGCATATTCATCTTTTGCGAATATAGCGCGCTATCTGCACGTTGAAAAAAGCTAATAGCCGTGTCAGCTCTATTCATAAATGCCAGGCCTAAACTACTGGTAACCTTATACTTTGCCAATAGTGCATCTTGAGCCATCGCAAAGTAAATTCTATGCTCGATTACCGCTAATGATTGCTCCGAAGCATCAGCAACGATTACCGCGAACTCATCACCACCGAAGCGAAAAATGCAATCAGTGTCTCGAACACTTTGGCGCAGTGCATTGGCAAAATTTACTAAGACGCTATCGCCAACAGCGTGGCCGTGCGTATCGTTAACTGCTTTGAATTTATTTAAATCACAAAGAATTAAACCAACACGGGTATGCCTGCGAGTGGCTTGGGCCATGGTGCGTTTTATTTGTTCGTCAAAACTTCGACGGTTGCCTAACTGAGTTAAACCATCTTGCATGGCTAATTGCATCGCTTGGTAATAAAGCACCGCGTTGTTGAGTGGATTAATGAGCAACCGGTGTAGCTCAGTCAGCACTTTATGATTACCCATACTGATTGGAGTGTTGACAGCATAGGTAATTATGCCAAAGAACTGACCATTAAGTTTTAATTCAAATTGACGCTCTGCTTTCGCCTGTCGACTGCCTCTAGCGGTAGCATTTATATCCGCATGTTTAAAGTAAACACCGGTAAAATCGAGATACTTTGCCACTTCAATCGCGAAAATATTGATAAGTTGCTTTATATCTAAAGTTGTTTGCAATTGCTCAAGTAAAGCTAAGTTTCGTTGGCTTTGCTTGTCACTATGTTGAAATAATGTGAAAGCATTAAATTTGGAGTTAGGATGATTAACAACATTGACAGTTCGCATAGTTTTCCTCAGCTAATTTGACGTTAAAGCTCTGTTGAGTTAATTAAAGCAAAAACCATACCTACTCTTTGAGTTAACAACGATTTCAGCCGATTTTTAAGTTAAATACACAGCTTGTGTTGGTGGTAGTCATGGCGAGTCGGTGAGGGGATATGTTAAATGAGTTGCAGTTAAAATAAGTTAAGTAACCGTTTTTAAGCGTTTTTTTCTATAATTTAAAGAAAATAATTTAGACAAGATGGTAGCTACAAGGCTACACTTATAGTTACTATGCTTGAAGGTATTAACTTAGCCGAATTCTGCAATTGCCCATTTTATCACCTTGTAAGGAATACATGTGACAAGTCACCTTGAATTACTCGCTATATTGTCCAGTGCCGTGTTAATCGTTTGGCTTTTTCGTCGATTACAATTACCGGCAATTTTAGCTTATTTAGTGGCGGGTGTTTTGGTCGGTGAGCATGGTTTAGCCTTGGCGCAAGAGCATGTTGATTATGAACATTTTGCTGAACTTGGTATTGTGTTTCTCCTGTTCACCCTTGGACTTGAGTTTTCACTGCCTAAGCTTGTTGCCATGCGGCACCTGGTGGTAACGGTTGGCAGCTTACAAGTAGTCATTTCACTTGTGCTGTTTATGTTAGTCGCGATGTTTTTTGGGCAAAGCTTCGCTGCGGCAATTACCATTGGTGGCATATTAGCACTTTCTTCCACCGCTATTGTTATTCGCCAATTAAGTGAAAGTGGCGGCATGAAGAAAAAATCAGGGCAGTTATCGGTAGCCGTGTTGTTATTTCAAGACGTTGCCGTAGTGCCGCTGTTAATTGTTATCCCTTTATTAGCTCAAGGTGGAGACTCTTCTTTTATTTTGGCGCTACTGTTTGCCTTGGTAAAAGGCGTCTTTGTTGTTTCATTATTACTTCTTGCCGGTAAATGGTTATTACCAAGATTATTTAACCTGGTAGCGCAAGTAAGAACGGATGAATTGTTCGTACTGACCACCTTGCTCGTAACCTTAGTGGCATCGGCATTGACACAATGGTTTGGTCTGTCAATGGCATTAGGAGCATTTTTAGCCGGAATGATGTTGGGTGAAAGCCAATATAAACATCAGCTTGAAGCTGATATTAGACCCTATCGCGATATCTTATTAGGTTTGTTTTTTGTTACTGTCGGCATGAAACTCAATATTGATGTTGTCTTCTCATCACCTTTGATTATTATTTCATTGTTAATTTGCTTTATGTTGGTAAAAGTACTGGTTGTGGTTTTATTAGCAAAACGAGCAGGAGAGTCTTCCAAAGATGCTTGGGCTGCAGGGATTATGCTAGCGCAAATGGGCGAATTTGGTTTTGTGTTAATTGCTTTGGCAAGCCAAGTTGAAATCTTACCTGAGGTGACTGCATCCATTTTGCTCGGCACAGGTGTACTGAGTATGGCTATTACGCCTTATATGATCAACCATGCTCGCAGCTGGGCACTATGGCTAAGTAAAGAAGAACAAATTAACACCACAGCCCTTGAGCAATTACCTAATAATACAACACTAAGTGACCACGTTATTATTTGTGGTTTTGGACGTATTGGGCAAACGGTCAGTCGCTTTTTAAAACAAGAGTCGATCGATTTTGTCGCTATTGATATTGATCCCCTACGGACAACTAAAGCTAGAGATGCCGGTGAAAACGTACTTTTTGGTTCTTCTAGACAGGCTGAATTGTTACATGCTGCGCATTTGTCAAAGGCTAAGCTTGTTGTTATTGCCTTTGGTGAAGATAAACAATCCCTTGATGTTATCCAAAAGGTACGTTCATTAGCCCCTGATGTGCCAATTTTAGTTCGTACTCGTAATGACGATCAGTTGGATGAATTACATGCTGCGGGAGCAAATGAGGTGGTGCCAGAGAGTTTAGAAGGCAGCTTGATGTTGGTCTCGCAAGTACTTTCTTTATCAGGGGTGCCATTTTCCAGAATTGTTCGCCGTGTGCAAAAAGAACGCAAGAATCACTACAATCATCTTCATGGCTTTTTTCAAGGTGAACATACGGATATGAGCCCAGATGCCATTGATCGAATTGAATTTGCTCATGCAATTATATTGGCAGATGACTCCTATGCTAATGGCCGCTCAATTGGTTCGTTAAAGTTAGATGAACGCCGTGTTATCGTTGTGGCATTAAGACGCAATGACATAGAAAGTGAAGAACCTGATATTGACACGATATTACAAGCGCAAGATACCTTGATTGTGCGTGGTAAACCTCGGCGGGTAGAGCGTGCAGAACGTTTTGTGCAAGAAGGGCATTAAGGCCATAGCATGAAAGAGTCACTGTGTGATTAAGCATGATTTTTGATATTGCCAATCACACAATGAGATTGCACCTTATGATCACTAATGTCACAAAGTCGTCGTTCAGTATGTTTTAATGGCATGAGTGGCTGCGCATTGTCGATATTATCAATGTACTTTTTATGATGAACTAAGCAATACATCTAACACTGGGTATTCACGTTCTCTTGTCCGCGCAAAGTGAGTTTATTTATGCCTTTATTGACGGTAATAAAGGCACACAAAGGGATAAGAGAATCCCGCAGCGATATCTATTAAAGTGCGATAACAATAATAGTCACGACATTTAATTTTATGTTAATCTATAAAAAAATTATATAATTTAATGCAGATCATGGAGAAAAATCATACTCTTCTTATAGATAATGGCACAATATCAAGCGATGACATTAGTTCGGCATTTAATAACAGTAATGTAATTGTTATTAAAGCGGCACAATCACAACATTTAGCGGTTGATCTACAGAATGATGAACTCAAAAAATTGTCCAGTGGTACTAAAAAATTCGTCTTGTTGACATCGGGTAGTACAGGTACACCAAAAGGTGTTGTATTAACGATTGAAAAATTAATGCAATCGGCGAAACTCTTTTCTCAATGGTCTCAAATTACACCAGCCAGTCGCTTACTTTGTTTAGCCCCTATTTCAAGTATGAGCGGTTTAAGGGCACATTACGGTATTGCCTTGTTAACAAAATGTCATTTAATCAATCCCGATAGTGACGCTAGTATTTTTTCTTTATTAACCTTAATCGAAAACCAGCATGTCACCCATATTATTGCAGGGCCTCCGTTTATAAAACAACTTGCAATGCTATTAAGTCGTATTAATCCACAATCATTGAGTTCTTTGCAGTATATCCTTTGCACCGGTGCCAACATCGATAATGTTGCCGTATCAAAAATATACCAGACACTGAAAGTTAAAACATTGAATTATTATGGATTAACAGAGAGCTATGGGTTTTGCATTGCGGTAAAACCTGACGACTTCAATTGTGATGATACGGCAATAGGCAAGGCCGTTTCGGGCGTGAGACTTGAAATAATCAAGCCAGATAAAAATAATATTGGTTCATTACGCATACATAGTCGGCGGTTATTCGATCAATATCTAGGTCAGGAAAAACACGATAAAACGTTTTTAGATACGGGGGATTTTGCCAGAATTGATAATGCAGGCAATGTCTATTTACATGGACGCGTTGATAATGCATTAAAATTGTCGTCAACCGAATTAATCTACCCGATAAAACTTGAGGAAATGCTATCTAGTGCACTCACAGGCAACCAGGTAATAATTTATGCTTTACCTAGTGGTTATGGTGCATGGATAGAGTCTCCATTGAGTTTGTTGGACGTTACCCAAAGCTTAAAATCAGCGTTACCCGGCAAATATATACCCAATGAAATAAAAGTGGTGGCTGATTTAAGTTTAAGTCCACTAGGAAAAATTAAAGCAATCAATGAGGAAGCTAATGTCTAAATTTGCCGATCATATCTGGTCAACTATTTGCCAACAAGCACAATCAAAAAAAGTATTTTCTAAAACATTCACAGAGCAAGTGTCGTATGTCAAATTAAAACAAATCATAGAAAAATTATCAGAATTTTTTCAACAAAATAACTCGCCAAAAAAAATAGCTATTATGTCTGGCAACGATCAATTCGTCGCACAAATTGTACTCGCTTGTACCTGCAACGATATCACCTATACCGTGATGGATAAAGAAGCAAAGCCTCATCGAGTGAATGCGTTACTTTCACAATTTGCCCCTGATATAACATTTATTGATGAAGAGTTTACAGCCGAAGGTATTGCTGGAACCATCGTAAATATTAACCCTTCACCTTCATCAACGGTGTTGAATAAGCTATTAAATAAGCTTTATAGCAACAAGGTTCAAGACACCTACCCGGGACTATTAAACCAAATTAAACCAAGTTCACCAAAAAGTGCAGGAAAATGTGCTGCATACATACTTTTTACCTCAGGTACCACAGCAGCGCCAAAGGGCGTGGTTATCTCAAACAGTGCATTAATGCGTCACTTAAGCACAATTAAAGGTGTTTTTTCATACAATAGTGATAGCCAAATATTAAATTCCCTCAATCTGTCCCATGCCGATGGTTTAGTACAGGGGCCTGTTTTAGTAGCCTATTTAGGTGCTGGCTGGTCTTCTATTGGCCAATATAAAATCGCTGAAACAGAGAGAATATTTGATATTATCACCGCTCACCAAGCGTCTCATTTTATTACGGTGCCAATTGTTTTGTCGCTAATCGATAAGTTGGCAAAATATGATGATGCTTTTTGTAGCACTAATTTTAAAACCATTGTCTCGACCGGCGGGCACTTAGACAAACAAACATGGATAAATATCGAACGTAATTTCAACACGAAAGTAAGTAATATGTATGGATTGACAGAGACGACCACCGGCGGTCTTTTTGCAGGTCCAGATGATAATTCACGTATACCAGGCACCGTTGGCAAACCTGTTGATATAAACGTTGTGATTGGCCCTGCACCTGACCAAGCGCTCAATGATGGAGACGCTGGATTGCTGTGGCTTAAAGGCGAAAACCTGATGCAAGGTTATTACAATAATCATAAAGCAACAAATGCAGTGATGGTTAATGGTTGGTTGAATACGGGTGATATTGCACAAATAGAAAATGGGTTAATAAGCATCGTAGGGCGGGAAAAATTATTAACCAATATCGGTGGTTATGCTGTGCATCCGCAAGAAATAAATGAAGTGCTTTTACTCGACGCGGGTGTAACCTTGGCTTATACAACAACCAAGAGTGACCCTACCTATGGTGATTATTTGGTGAGTATCGTTGCGGCTAATAAAGGGGTCGACAAACCAGCGTTAACCACTTTATGTCGCAATAATTTGGAGCCGCATAAGGTGCCAAGATATATATATATTGAAGATACTCTGCCTATTGGCCCCTCTGGTAAAGTAATCATTGATGTGGCTGAAAAATTAATTGTTCAACAAGACATGCAGCTAGAACAAAATAATACCCATGTAACCTTGATAAATTTAGCCGCAAAAGTATTTAATATAGAAGCGACACAACTGTCAATTACTTCAGGTGTACACAATACGCCGGGTTGGGATTCTTTGGGGCACTTAATGTTGATAACCGAAATTGAACAATATTTCTCTATTTTATTAACGCCCAATCAAATCATGCAAATTGAAAAGCTGACGGATTTCGAAGCGTTGGTCCAATGAAAGCTACTGTAATATCAATTTGGATATGCGTTATTATTGTCACCAGCGGTGCATTAGGTTTTACCTGGTATGAAACTCATCATTTAACCCCGGAAAAATTAGCCATAATAAATCGACTGCTGTTACGAGATCATCAAATCATAAACAATGATGGCTCAAATAACAAAAGTATCGCCGTGCTAGGCACAAGTTTAGTTGTACATGGATTTGCAGCAGACAAAATAACAACAGATAAATTGCATCAACAAAATATAGCGGTCTCGTTTCATCGCTTTAACATTTTATCGGCAAGTCCCTCTGAACTTGAAGCTGCTTTATTAACGATTACTGATCAGAAAATAGATCTTATTCTCGTTGATATTACGCCCTGGTTGATAAGCTTTGGATTTGGAGAAAGATTTACTCATCATAGACATTGGCTAACGACCAGAATATCTGAAAAGTTAAACTTTCGACCACATAGATATGATCAAAGGATTTTATCCAATGAAGCTCAATTATCAAATAATTATTCGAATAACGCTGACAAATTTAAAAGATTTAAACTCAAGCAGCATAGGCTCACTGATAAAGTGACAAATGCTATCAACAATAGCACTGCAAAAATACGCTTTTACCTTCCTGCCTGGGCTAAAGAAGCACACATCAGTTTTGGTATGCAACAAAGTAAAAAACTCATCGCTAATTCAATATCATTTGCCAAGCGTTATCAGGTACCTTTATTATCTGGGCCGCCGCAAATGGCCAAAACATATTATACCGATCTGGTGCATGTTAACCGTAAGGGCCGTCAAGAATATTTTCAATGGCTAATTAAGACGGTTAAACAACAGCAATGAATGAAACTCTCTTATTTATAAACGTTTTCATATTTATCATTACGCTTGTCAGTCTCATCTTGCCATACAAGTATCAGGTCAATGCTTTTACTTTGTTAAGTGCCAGTGTTTTGTGCTATTTTTCGGCTCAAACATTTATGGTTATCACTGGCCTCAGTTTGGTGGTTTTTTTGTTGTGTAAACAAAAAATGATCCTTGCTTCATATGCGGCAATCGCATTAACCCTTGGTCTTTTTATCACTATCCAAACCCAGCTAAATCAGCTCAATGTCGCTGTTATCGGTGCTATTTATATGGTATGCAGGCAAATTCATTACATTGTAGAATCAAAAAAAAATCATTTCACCGCCATAACCTTATGGCAGTATTTGAGATACCAATTATTTATACCTTGCCTCGTCGCTGGCCCAATTCATCGAATAGATCATTTTGAAAAACAGTTAAGGCGCCGGCACTTTCAATGGCAACAGCTTTCAGACGGTCTGGAGTTACTTTTAATCGGACACTTTAAGGTCATTGTGATCGGTTTATTTATAGAAAAGATATTGCTTGAAAGCTTGCCTGTGCATATATCAGCTGGGTTAGCACTCTCACTTATAGTAAGTCTGACACAGTTTTTTAAGCTCTATATTTTATTTAGTGGTTATACGGATATTGCCAAGGGTTTTGCCAAGTTATTAGGGATTGAAATTCCTGATAATTTTAATAAACCTCTGAGCAGTGTTAATATATCCGACTTTTGGCAACGCTGGCATATTACGCTTTCAAATTGGTGTAAAGACTATGTCTTTACACCAGCATTCGCCAGCTCTCGTTCTTTGCTTGTGGCAACAATTTTATCGATGATTATTATTGGCTTATGGCACGAATTCTCATGGCGATACGTTTTATGGGGGGTATACCATGGCATGGGAATCTTTATATTTCGCTGGTATAGTAGCCGAGTAAGTTACAATTTACCTAAACTATTGGCTACATCACTTACCATTTTATTCGTCGCTTCAAGTTACGAAATTACCTACAATCTTAACAATTGGCTAAAAACAATAATATGAGCGTACTTTATCATAAACTAACCGCTAAATTGCCCAAATTACTCGCCGCAAGTTTATGCATAGCGGTTTATAGTGTTGCGCTTGTTTTGATATATACCTTTTCGATTTATAGCAATATAAATTTAGTGTACGTAAATATATGAAGACTATATTTTCATGTCCACTATGTAGCAGTAACTTAACCATTAACGCCAACCTGCTGCGTTGTTTTAATGGCCATCAGTTTCCAGTGATCGATGAAATAAGCTATTTTTTGCCACTGCATCAAGAACAAAGTTATACCACAGAACAAATAGGTAAATTAAAGTCAACAATAGATCCCAGTCGTTATAACCACTATATCAATTTAAAACGTATGCGTAATATCTTCGAGCCTTATGCGCTTTTTCAACCATTTAATGAATCCTTTCAAAGTTTACTTGGTTTTATCGAGGTGTTAAAAAAGAAATTAAAGCCTGGTGATATGATATTGGATACCTGGTGTCGTACCGGTTTCAGTGGCGATTTTTTAGCTGGATTATTTCCGGAACAAACTGTTGTATCTATATGGGAAGGTAATAACTCTGTATTGGGCTATCAAGGTTTTCATCACTTTTTCAGTGCGGCTCAAAAACATAAAAATCACATCCTTTTATTTCACGACTGTAATAAACCGTTACCTTTTAAGGATAATACTTTCGACTTTATTTATGGTTATGATTCACTGCATCGCTATAGTGGTATTGTGGATGAATGTATCAGAATAGCTAAAAAAGATGCCATCATCAATTTTGCGCATGTGCATTTAGAAAATTCAGAACCTAAGCCCTACTTTGACCGCGGTGGAACTATACGCCATGGTAATGTTTATCAACTAGAGTTTGATGAAATATTTAAAGATGATCAAACAAAGAGTTATATTCTCAGTGAAACTGATGTCTATTTAAATTCAGAGTCAAAAAGTTTGATCTCAGATCCCAATACCTCACATTATAACGGTTTTATCTGGCTTAGCTCTTTGCAATGGGCGCATATATCTCAATGGAAATTTAACATCCAACCAGGATCTTGTATTCTAACCAATCCCTTAATGAAATTGGATGCGCAAGGTAGATTATCACTTAATCTGAATGATGTTCATGCCCAACATATATTTGAACGTCACCCTATATTATTGTCTCAATATACTGAAATAATTAAAAAATACCAGAATAGGGATCTCGCTTGTTTCTTTACTTCGATGATCAATAGTGCAAGCTCGATTTATCATCATAGATTCACCGAGCAAGATTTAATCTCTTTAACACAAGATAAAATAATTTTTCCGGCTGTGTTATCAAAGGCAATGATACAGGCCCAAGCCATGCATCTAAATATTGAACACAACAAAATGAGCATCAATAAAAAGATCAGTCGAGGCGATAATGTTCTAGCAGATATATCGGTATCAAGAAAAGTTGTTGAGCAAGAGTGTAAGTAAAACAAACGCGATTTTTTATAAAATCCAAAGTATGCTTTCCATCTTTTATCATAGCTATCAAGATTTCTCATTTTTTTAACTCGATTACCATTAAAGCAATTCACGCTTTATAAAATAAGTAATGTAGATACTATGCAGTCATTAATAATAACCATTCATCAATGATTATGGTTTTTACAGTAATGCACTTTTCGAAAATAATATATGGTGATTTGTGTGTGTTTTAATACTGAAACCGAAATTAATAGAGCTTTGTCCGTTATTTTATTTTCTCAAAATACTCTATTAGCATATGTGTGTCGTACCCGATTAATTTATTAGCTTCTTGACCAAATAACCACTTGGTTAAATAGCCCATATTTTAAATATCAAGGGTATCAGCTAGCTTACGTTATCTGCTGAATCTTTGGTAACATATGCGAACGACCGTTTAGGTGGCAAAACGCACTATTTATTAAGACAAGTTCGCGTCTAAATTAGGTCTTAATGTGGCAAAGTGACGGTTAGTTCTAGCTCAAAAAGGGCCAAATAGTAAGATGGATTTTATGTAGCATGCTTAACCTTTAATGACTCTAAATAATCTACTTAGGCTCTATAACTGCAGGTTAGCTGGCTATTTAGTTATCCTTAATACTTAAAAAGACGTAAGTAAAATACTAGATTGTCAACTATTCAGGTTGTACTGAAAAGTTATCGTAAGTCATTATGAATTGGTCGATATTAGTTGACCAATACTGGACTTACAAACCCATCAGGCTTAACAACTAAAACCGAGCACTTTACCTGCCCTAAAATTAATTCAGCAGTATTACCTATGATGAACCCTGGGATTCCTGTGCGTGCAACTGACCCCATAACGATTAAGTCGACATTGCAGCGCCTTGCTAATGATGGGATTTCTTTACAGGGATTTCCTTTAATTAGTTGGATCTGTAGTCTTAAATAGTCAGAAACATCTTTGCCCAATCCATGGTTAGAATCGTTTACTAAATGCTTCAATTTTGCTGTACATTTCAGTCTCACTTTTTCAACATAAGTATCCACTTCTGTTTTCGATGTATGAGAAAAGACCTATGTCGTAAATGACTTTCTCCAAAGGCATCCCAGACACTGCAAACATGTAACGCCGTCAAGTCTGAAAGAGAAAAAGTCGCGCTGTAATTTAATACCGAGCTATTAATTTCCTCTTGCACACGTTTTGCATTTAAATCATATGGTGGGTCATTAGACTCTTCATTATGGTCGTCATTTACATCGACGGTGGCCATAATGGTTCTAAAAATATTTTTGAGAAGGGTTTAGCATTAAAATAGGGCAAGGGCACTTTCGCAGTAAATGCATATCAACACTGCCAAATAAGTTTTCTAACCAGTCAACATTTTCAGCATACTTTACCACTAAGTCATAATTGCCTTTTTACAACATCTTTTATTGTTTCAATAAAGCCGATTCCTTTATAAATCCTGACTTCTATATTTTCACCAAGTTCATACTTTGTTAACCATGTTTTAAGTGCTGTCACTTTGTCAGAGGAATAATTGTCAATATTTTTACTTGCTTGACCTTCTGGTTTAAATAGCTTTCTCCACCCTTCAAATTTGCTTAAAACGGAAACAAAAGTAATATTTGCTTGGTGATCTTTTGCAATCTTTAATGCTTGAATCAAAGCCGCTTATGAATTATGGTTCGGCTCTACCACACATAAAATATTGTTAAACTTTTTCATCGGATATCTCCCGTAAAAATGTAGCGATACAAAATTTGACTGGCCACACATAAATATTTATGTGTGACTTAAGATAAAATAGGTGATTTTTTGCGGCAACTGAAAATGATATTTGACAGTATAAGTAGCTAAACTATTTTGATTACACCTCAACAGGAGAAATGAAGCCTTCGGGTTTTAGCGTTAATACTGAGCATGATACTTCGCTTAAAATTGACTCCGCAGTATTACCGATAAAATAACCTGGAATACCAGTACGCCAAATATTCACATGTACTAAAGAATATATTATGGCAAAAGTTAGTGTTCCGAGATGGGGTGTCAACGGCAGCAATGAACTTAGAAGCGGAAGTAAGGGTTAGCTTCGACAATGCGCAAAAAGCGATCATTAACATTACAGATTAAATCTTAGGTGTTATGACTGAAATGAAAACTCCTAAAATAAGTAAATATGGCTATAGCCTTTTAAAACCGAACTGTTGTATATGAGAAAAATCTCAAAGATATGCGTAGCCATAGATAATAAAGTTAAATTAGCTAAGGCAACTACTAGAGCTAAATTTCAAGAAATTGACGGATTTTATTTTCTTGTTCTAGTGCGTCATTAAAACCAAGGTTTATTAATTCTTTACAATAATTTTTTTCAAATAATAAATAGCTAACTAAACTAGATTCCGCATCATTGCTAATACCCATGCTGCGCAGTAATAATCGAATCGACAAGGGCAGGTTGTCGTAATATTTAACGGCAATACTGTTAAAATTGTGACTAGGATTAAGTAGATAAGATTCGATGTTTTTTAAACCCGTGGTGTGCTTTTTCTTTTCGTCTGGAATTAACGACAAGGTATTATTAACTCTATCCATACGTTCAATATCACTTTGTAAGGTATCTGAGAAAACAGAATCAAGTAAGTGGCCCGCTATTGCGGCTGTTGTTGGGGGGTGAGGATTGTTCTCACGTGCATGAATGGGTTCTTTGGGTTGCTCAACACCAACAATAAATATTTTTTCTGCCCCTAAATGAATCGCAGGACTTAACGGCGACAATTGGTGCACTGAGCCATCACCGAGGTGATGACGCTTAATTTTTACCGACGGAAACACTAATGGAATTGCCGCTGAAGCCATTAAATGTTGACTGTTTAATTGCGTTGGCTCACCTCGACGCTTAGATCTGCACCATGGTGATATAGACTCTTCTGATTGGAAAAAACTAATCGAGTCACCACTGGTATAACTTGATGCTGTCACTGATACAGCAGAAAGATAACCGCGTCTAATATTGGTATCTATTCGACTGAAATCCACTACTGTCTCGAGCAGTTGTCTTAGAGGCGCATTATTTAATAAACTTCTTGCCTGCTTATTCGCATAGTCTGCCTGAAAGCTGCCTAAGAAACCTCCGAGCAGGTGACCAGAAACCCGTAATGGGTCAGTGTGATAAATTCGCCCAGGATCTAGGTTATTCCACACCCATTCAAGTTTTTTAACCGCTAATTGAAAGCAAGATGCATAACAAGCGAGTGCCGTTGAATTAATCGCCCCTGCTGACGTACCACAAATAATAGGGAAAGGAATACCGTGGTTACGTGGCATAAATTTAGCTATAGCAGATAAAACACCAACCTGATAGGCTGCGCGAGCACCACCACCCGTAAGAACTAGGGCATTATTGCTGTTTATATAGCTACGTTTATTTGTCATTGATACAGCCGAGTAGATTAAATTTACTATTTGTGCGTGATTTTAATCAGTTTTTTATAGGGTAGCTAGCCCAAATGCAAGATTTTTAACTATCAGTAAAGAATTTTAGAAAAAAAAGGTCAGCTAATGCTGACCTTTTTAATGACATAAGAAATATTAACTAGTAAAACATTGAACTTAACTTAAGTATAAACGCCTACTCGAAAATAAATTTCTAGCTGCTCACGCGTTCGTTTGCAGCGTCGATTAATGGTTGCGATCCATTTTGAATAAGTGCTAGGTTTTCTGAAACAGTAGACTTTGGTAATTTACTAATCATCAATGAGCCTGTTTTAACTGAACCTTTATTAGCAGCGAATTCCAACAAGTTTTGACCGTTACACATAATACCTGAAAAGATATTACGAATTTTTAATTTATTCGACTTTAAAAATGAACGCATACGTTTTTTGTCGTCAGCGGCAACATACTCACATACACTTTGTGCAATGTCAGCGGCTTGCGCTTTCGGCGCAGTTACAATAGACGTCATA